>Ga0247836_1001569_pt1 | contig 36036 bp, 34 predicted proteins | sample LaCruzMarch2015__4_FD_187116 | JGI IMG/M metagenome (GOLD analysis project Ga0247836, IMG submission 187116) | Freshwater microbial communities from meromictic Lake La Cruz, Castile-La Mancha, Spain - LaCruzMarch2015_14m | ecosystem: Environmental > Aquatic > Freshwater > Lake | place: Spain... | reverse complement strand
GTATATTTGGTATTACAATCACGAAAGGATTAAAGCAAAATTAAAAGGACTGAGTCCCGTTGAGTACAGAAATCAGTCCTTATCTTTAAACCCAAATTAATGTCCAACATTTGGGGGTCAGTTCAAATTGAGGCCTTTTTGTTTGATGTAAATCAATACTACTAATTTTAATATCAATAAAATTAGCATGTGGAAAATATAACCTTAGATATCAATAGAAACAGATTCTCTCCTGTTCAAATAGAGCAGAACGCATGGGTTGCAATTGATGAGCCAACAGAATGGCCGAGTTTTAGTCTGTCGCTTAACAATAATGCGCATGTATGGGAGTCATACTTAGCGGTAGAAGGCATGCATTGTGCGGCATGTGCAATTAATGTAGAAAAAGTACTTAAGTCTGAGACCGGCGTATTAAGTGCAGATGTAAATGCGACAAGCGGCCGAGCACGTGTCGTCTGGTCGGCAGATGTCACTAAGCCCTCTGCATGGATGAGCGCGGTAAGCAAAGCAGGTTACCGTGCGATACCAGCAACAGAATCATTCTCTTTAGATGGCCGTCGTAAAAATCAAAGGTTAATGTTTTGGCGTTTGCTCGTGGCAGGTTTTTGCATGATGCAAGTCATGATGTATGCCATGCCAACTTACTACGCCAGCCCTGGTGAGATGACTACTGATGCACAGAACCTGATGCGCTGGGCATCTTGGGTATTAACTTTTCCAGTCCTTTTATTCTCTTGTGGGCCATTTTTTAGTAATGCGCTTAATGACTTAAAGCAGCGTCAAATTAGCATGGATATGCCAGTGACTTTAGGTATATTAATAACATTTTTGGTGAGCTCTGCTGCAACTTTTGAGCCTGCAGGTTGGTGGGGAAACGAGGTGTATTTTGACTCCTTAACCATGTTTGTATTTTTTCTATTAACTGGGCGCTGGTTAGAGTTGCGTATGCGAGATCGTACGGCAGGCGCTTTAGATGTATTAATGCGCCGCATTCCAAGTAGCGTAGAACGTTTAAAAAGTGATGGTACTTTTGAACGAGTAGCAGTTCGTAACTTAAGAGTTGACGATGTAATAAGAGTATTGCCTGGCGAAGCTTTTCCAGCAGATGGCACCATAAAACAAGGTACAACAAATGCAGATGAAGCGCTGTTAACAGGTGAATCGCGCGCGGTATTTAAGGATGTGGGTTCAGCAATTATAGCTGGTAGCCATAATCTAACAGCAACGGTGCAGTTACAAATTGAAAAACTAGGCCAATCTACACGTTATTCAGAAATAGTGACGCTGATGGAACGTGTTGCAGTAGATAAACCCAGGCTAGCCAAAATTGCTGATCGAATTGCCAAACCATTTTTGTTTGCAGTGATATTGGCCGCAGGACTTGCAACTGCGTTGTTGTGGCACACAGACCATAGTCGTGCCTTAATGGCGGCAGTTGCCGTATTAATAGTCACATGTCCTTGTGCACTATCCCTGGCAACACCAGCAGCAATGCTTACCATAACAGGCGCCCTAGCGCGTAGCGGCGTTTTAGTGCGTAAGATGCAGGCATTAGAAGCGCTTACAAAGATAGACACCATCGTATTTGATAAGACTGGTACCTTAACTGAATCCCGCATGCAAATAAGCGCAATAACATGTAATGAAACATTACATGAAAACGACGCCCTGAAAATAGCGGCTAATTTAGCGCAAAACTCCCTACATCCAGTATCAAAAGCGTTAGTAGAGGCTGCTAAAAGTCGCGCTTTAGTGCTTAATAATGGTGAAATTCAGGATGTACAAGAAGTGTCAGGCTCTGGCTTAAAAGCAAATTCTATCTACGGAGCGTTAAAGCTCGGTTCGGGCGCATTTTGTGAATTAGATAACACCCAAAGCTTAGATAAAAAGCAAACTACAGATACGACTGATGCTGTTTCTAAAGTTTATTTGGTGTCTAACAAAGGCTGGTTGGCAACTTTTGAAGTTGCTGAGTCGGTTAAGTCAGATGCACTTTCAGCTGTAACTACTTTGCAAGCAAGCAATATTCATATCGAGGTATTGTCAGGTGACATATTACAATCTGTAGCCCGAATAGCAGGCATTCTAGGGATTAAAACTTATCTAGGTGACTGCACACCACAAAGTAAGTTAGCCCATATTAATCATTTACAAAAGCAAGGTCGACAAGTCGCCATGGTGGGCGATGGTCTTAACGATGGGCCAGTATTAGCATTTGCGAATGTGTCAATTGCGATGGGTCAAGCTGTGCCTTTAGCGCAAGCGCAATCAGATTTTGTAGTACTTGGTGGCCAATTAAACATGGTGCCAATGTTGATTAACCAAGCACACCGCACGATGCATATTGTTAAACAAAACTTAATTTGGGCTGCTGCTTATAACGCGATATGTGTGCCAATCGCGGTGATGGGTTTCTTACCTGCCTGGCTAGCAGGCCTTGGCATGGCGCTTAGTTCATTATTAGTTGTTTTGAATGCAGCACGTTTATCACGTGGCGTATCGCCAATTGGAGTGCAGAAGTAATGGATATTTTATTTTTATTGATCCCATTATCAGTGATATTGGTATTTTTTATATTGGGTGCTGTGTGGTGGGCAATCAATACGGGGCAGTTTGAGGATATAGAAGCAGAAGGCGAAAGAATTTTGCATGAAGATTGATTTGTATCAAATCGCTAAAAGAAAGAATTGGGCACAATTAGGTATGAAAGTTAAAAATAGGGGCAAAAAATGCAGGCTGAAAATAAGGGATTAAACATTTATAGCGACACTGTTGTAAGACAGTTTTCAATCATGGCGGTAGTTTGGGGTGTGGTCGGGATGTTGGTCGGGGTGATTATCGCCGCGCAACTTGTTTGGCCAGAACTTAATCTAGGCTTGCCCTGGGTAAGTTTTGGTCGCCTGCGACCGTTACACACGAATGCAGTGATTTTTGCTTTTGGTGGAAGCACACTATTTGCGACATCTTATTACGTGGTGCAGCGAACCTGTCAAACTGCTTTGTTTATGCCAAAACTTGCGGCATTTACCTTTTGGGGCTGGCAATTGGTGATTTTAGCGGCAGCTATTTCACTACCATTAGGTTATACCTCTGGCAAAGAGTATGCAGAACTCGAATGGCCAATTGATTTGCTGATCGCAGTAGTATGGGTTTCTTACGCGATTGTGTTTTTTGGCACCGTAGGAACACGTAAAATCAGGCACATATATGTAGCCAACTGGTTTTTTGGTGCATTTATTATTGCTGTCGCCTTATTGCATATTGTTAACAGCGCAGCAATTCCTGTGAGTTTTATGAAGTCTTATTCTGCTTATGCTGGTGTACAAGATGCGATGGTGCAATGGTGGTATGGTCACAATGCGGTTGGCTTTTTTCTAACCGCAGGTTTCCTGGGTATTATGTACTACTTTGTACCTAAACAAGCAGAGCGCCCTGTCTATTCATATAGTTTATCGATTGTGCACTTTTGGGCTTTGATTTTTACCTATATGTGGGCAGGCCCTCACCATTTACATTACACCGCTTTGCCAGATTGGACACAATCTTTGGGCATGGTGTTTTCACTTATATTGCTAGCGCCTAGTTGGGGCGGCATGATTAACGGCATGATGACAATGTCTGGTGCTTGGCATAAATTACGTACCGACCCAATTTTACGCTTCATGATTGTTTCACTCTCTTTCTACGGAATGAGTACATTTGAAGGCCCAATGATGGCGATTAAAACCGTGAACTCGCTCTCCCATTACACCGATTGGACGATTGGTCACGTGCATTCTGGCGCACTTGGTTGGGTGGGCTTGGTTTCTATGGGTTCACTATACTTTATGGTGCCAAAACTATTTGGACAAAAACAAATGCATAGTATTAAGGCGATTGAATGGCACTTTTGGTTAGCGACTATAGGGATCGTGCTTTACATTGCATCACTATGGATTTCTGGCGTGATGGAAGGCTTAATGTGGCGCGCAATCAATACTGATGGCACCTTAACTTATACATTCGTTGAAAGTGTTAAAGCAAAACATCCATATTACTTAATCAGATTGCTAGGCGGCACACTATATTTAAGTGGCATGCTGATTATGTTATGGAATGTACTTAAAACAGCAAGTAATGGTAGACCAGCAATGGCTTCTATTCCGCCTGTAGCAGCGCACGCATAAGGAAAATACTATGTCAAATAACAATACATCAAATCAAAATTTAGACAGCGGCTTTAGTCATGAAAAAATTGAGACGAATAATTTTTTAATGATAGTGCTAATTTTATTAGTCGTTGCGATTGGTGGAATCGTGGAAATCGTACCACTGTTCTATCAAAAATCAACTACAGAACCTATTCGCGGCTTGCAGCCCTATACACCATTGCAATTGGTTGGCCGCGATGTGTATATACGTGAAGGTTGCTATAACTGCCATTCACAAATGATACGCCCCCTTCGCGCAGAGGCGTTACGCTATGGGCATTATTCAGTTGCAGGTGAATTTGTATACGATCACCCATTTCAATGGGGAAGTAAACGCACCGGGCCAGATTTACACCGCGTAGGCGGAAAGTATAGTGATGATTGGCAACGTATTCATCTGATTAATCCGCGTGATTTAGTGCCTGAATCCATTATGCCAGCTTATCCTTGGCTTGAGACTTCGCCAGTGGATGCAGATATTGCATCTAATATGCGCGCTCTTCGCAAAGTGGGTGTGCCATACACTGATGCGCAAATAGACTCTGCAAATGAAGAGCTAAAAGGTAAAACTGAAATGGATGCGATGATCGCCTACTTACAAGTTTTGGGCATTCACCTTAAGTAGTAGAAAGGAACAAAAATGGATATCAATACACTTCGTATATTAGTCACAATTGTTAGTTTGGTCGTATTTGTAGGCATTGTGATTTGGGTTTGGCGTAATCGCAATACTAAAGATTTTAAAGAGGCAGCAAACCTGCCCTTTAATGAAAAATAGAGGAAAAATAAAATGAGCGATTTTAATAATAACTTTTGGCCTGTATTCATTGCCGTGCTTACCATAGTGGGCATAGTTGCTTGTGTTGTATTACTTTGGAAAACAAGCAAAATAAAGGTAATGAGTGCAAGTGGTGATAATACAAGTGGGCATGTCTGGGATGGTGATTTGCGTGAGATGAATAATCCGCTACCACGCTGGTGGGTGTGGCTGTTTGTGCTGACAATTATTTTTTCACTTGTTTATTTGGTTATTTATCCTGGTCTAGCCAGTTATCAAGGCAAGCTAGGTTGGACGCAGGTAAATCAGTTTGAGAAAGAGGTTGAAAGCGCAAACACCGCACTGAAACCACTTTATGCAAAATTTGTTGATATGCCTGCAGAGGTATTAGCCGTTAATCCAGAAGCAAAAGCAATTGGAGAGCGCTTATTTATGAATAACTGTGCTCAATGTCATGGTTCGGATGCTAAAGGTAGTCGTGGTTTTCCAAACTTAACCGATCAGGATTGGTTATACGGCGGTAGCCCAGAAAAAATTCTTGAAACGCTTATTAATGGTCGCAATGGCATGATGCCACCTATGGGTGCGTTGATTGGAAGTGCTGATGACGTAAAAAATGTTGCTCACTTTGTGTTAAGTCTATCTGGCAGTCAACATGATGCTGCACTTGCAACCCAAGGAAAAGAAAAGTTTGCTACTTGTGCAGCTTGTCACGGCCCAGAAGGCAAAGGCAATCAAGCGATGGGCGCACCAAACCTAGCTGATAATATTTGGCTACATGGTGCGGGTGAGGCAGCTATTATTAAGCGTATCAATGAAGGTAAAATTAACCAGATGCCTGCGCAATCAGCCAAACTTACGCCAGAGCAAATTAAAGTTCTTGCGGCATATGTTTGGGGCTTATCAAATAAGTCTAACTAGTTAGTGAATAGAACTCTATGAGCCAAGTACCTATTACCAATGTTGCCCAGATAAAAGCACCTCTAAAAGAAGTTGTAATTTCATTATATGAGGCGCAGGATAAGATTTATCCGCGTAGCATATTTGGCTATTTTGCGAAATGGCGCTGGGTGATGATTTGGTTGACCCAGTTGTTTTTCTACGGTGTACCTTGGCTTAACTGGGGGCAACGACAAGCATTATTGTTTGATTTGGATGCTAAACGCTTTTATATATTTAAGTTGGTGCTTTACCCGCAGGATTTAATTTATCTCACAGCAATTCTCATTATTTCTGCGCTTTCGTTATTTCTGTTTACCGCCATCGCTGGGCGTTTATGGTGCGGTTATACTTGCCCACAGACAGTTTATACAGAAATTTTCCTTTGGATAGAGAGAAAAATTGAGGGTGACCGCGCAGCAAGAATGAAGTTAGATGACGCGGCTATGTCAACTAAGAAATTAGTTAAAAAAACGAGTAAACATTTTGTTTGGTTGGCATTTGCAGCGTGGACAGGCTTTACTTTTGTTGGTTATTTTACGCCGATTCGAGAGCTGTTGGTTGATTTCACTCAACTCAGTGTAGGACCTTGGGATACATTCTGGGTTTGCTTTTATGGATTTGCCACTTACGGCAATGCAGGATTTATGCGTGAGCAAGTGTGTAAATACATGTGCCCCTATGCGCGCTTTCAAAGTGCGATGTTTGACAAAGATACGTTAATTGTCACTTATGATGAAGCACGTGGTGAGCCACGCGGTGGCAGATCGCGTTATGCAGAGGTTGTTGGTCAAAAATTAGGTTCATGTATCGATTGTAGTTTGTGTGTACAAGTCTGCCCAACAGGAATCGATATCCGTAAAGGTTTGCAATATGAGTGTATCGGTTGCGGTGCATGCGCAGATGTCTGCGATACGGTGATGGATAAGATGAGCTACCCGCGAGGTCTGATTAAGTACTCCACAGAGCATGCTATGGCTAATAGCTTATCCAGTAATCAAATGTTACAACGTATCTTAAGGCCACGCGTACTTATATACTCAACTATTTTAATGTTGTTATTGCTTGGTCTCGCTTTTAGCTTGTGGATAAAAGACTCCTTTAAAGTCGATGTTGTTCGTGATCGAAGCGTTCTGTCTAGGTTGACAGATGGTGGTAAGTTAGAAAATGTCTATCGCTTGCAAATTATGAATGCCACAGAAGAAACGCAACATTATCAATTAAACGTAAGTGGGCTAAACAACATGGAAATTGAATCTGAAAACATGGAAGAAGCCGAAGGTATGGATCATGATGAAAGTGATGAAGATAACCATGAAAATAGAGTAATAACAGTAAAACCTGCAGAATCACGCTGGGTAATAGTCGATTTGAAAATACCTGATGGCACTGTAGAAGCGGGGTCACACAAAATTGCATTTGAAATTCAGTCATTAAAAACAAAAGAAAAAGTCACTGAAAAATCTGTTTTTTTAGTGCCACGCTAGTCATTATATTTAAATTTTTCGCATTAATTAAGGTATAAAAATGGAAAAAGTAGAGACTAAAGTAGCCATCAAAACTGATCAAAACCCGTGGTGGAAATATGGCTATGTCTGGCTTATTATTTCAGGGCCATTAGTGGTAGTAATCGCTGGCTTTATTACATTGTATTTAGCGTTAAGCATACCCGACCCAGCAGTACAGGATTATTACCGCAAAGGGATTGAGATTAACAAAACGTTAGATGCCGAACGCGATGGTTTAGCACCAGCCTTACAAGCGCGTAACCATGCTGCGACTGGCGTTAAGCCGGTTACGCCTTAAATTGAAAAAGTTTTAGCAGGTTGTTGGGTTACATATTTTCTTAAGAGCATCAGGCTCAAGAATGTGAACATAGCGCTGTTTTACCTCGATAATTCCTTCTTCACTAAACTTTGAAAAAGTACGACTTACTGTTTCAAGTTTCATGCCGAGATAGCTGCCAATTTCTTCACGTGACATTCTGAGTATAAATTCTGATTGTGAAAAGCCGCGTGCGTGCAGGCGTTGCACGAGGTTAAGTAAAAAAGCAGCCAAACGTTCTTCGGCGCGCATATTGCCTAATAACATTAAAATGCTGTTTTCTCGGACTATTTCACGGCTCATCAGTTTATGCACATGGCGCTGTAAAACTGGAAACTCTCGAGATAAATCTTCAACATTCGCAAATGGCATTACACAGACATCAGCATCTTCAAGTGCAACTGCGTTACAAGTGTGTTGATCATTGACAATACCATCTAAACCCACAATTTCACCCGCCATTTGAAAACCAGTGACTTGCTCACGACCATCCTCGGTAGAAACGCAAGTTTTAAAAAATCCAGTACGGATTGCATAAAGCGAGGTAAAAGGATCACCATGACAAAAGAGATTGCTACCTTGTTTAACTTTAACGCGTGTCGCGACAACTTCATCTAGTCTTTGCATTTCGGTTTTGTCAAAACCCATAGGCATGCAAAGTTCTCTTAAATTACAATTTGAACACGCTACTTTAATGGTTTCAGTTAACATCCTTAGAGCATACCTCTAAATCTAACATTCGTAAAACAGTTTATTTAGCTTAAATAATTACACATTTGACTTACATCAAAACTCAAATTTTTTGTTGTGGCAAACTATCGCTTACATTTGGAGTAAGTATATGGTTTCTGCAAATTTTATAGAAGACGTTCCTACCTTAAAGACAATATCAACAGTCAGTACAGAAATGCTGAAAAATTTTGATATTTCTGGGCCTCGTTATACTTCATACCCTACCGCAGACCGCTTTGTAGAGGCTTTTAATGATGAGTCATATGCGCTTGCTTTAGAGCAACGAAAGCTAAACAGGTCTGCTTCTGCGCTATCTTTGTATATACATATTCCCTTTTGCGAGTCACTTTGTTTCTTTTGTGCATGCAATAAAATTGTTACCAAACACCATGAACGGGCAACTGAATATTTAAAATATCTTAAACATGAAATTGATTTACACGTTGCCCATTTAGGAATGGGGCAAAACATCACGCAACTTCATCTTGGCGGGGGTTCTCCAACTTTTTTTAATGATGTAGAACTAACAGAACTCATGACGATGCTGAGGCGCAACTTTAAATTACCGCACGAAGGCGAGTTTTCAATTGAAGTTGATCCAAGAACGGTCAATGAAACTAGGTTGAAATATCTAGCAACATTAGGGTTTAATCGCTTAAGTTTTGGCGTGCAAGATTTTGATGAAGAGGTGCAAAAAGCGGTACATCGGCTTCAACCAGAAGAACAGGTATTTAATTTAATGCAAGTGGCACGTCGCTTGAAGTTTCAGTCGATAAATGTAGATTTAATTTATGGCCTACCTAAACAAACACCAGAGACATTTAACCGGACGATTGAACAAATTATCAAACTTAAGCCGGATAGGGTAGCGCTGTATGCTTACGCGCATTTACCAGAGCGGTTTAAGCCACAACGGCGGATATCAGAATACGAGATACCATCTGCAGCAGTAAAAATAGAGATGTTATCGAATGCAATTTCAAGCTTGCTTGAAGCGGGCTATGTCTACGTTGGCATGGATCATTTTGCGCTTCCAGAGGATGCGCTTGCCGTTGCAAAAAGACAAGGTCGCTTGCATCGGAATTTTCAAGGATACAGCACACAATCAGATTGCGATTTAATTGCGCTCGGCGTGTCGGCCATAGGAAAAGTGGGAAACACCTACAGCCAAAATGCTAAAAACTTAGACGAATACTATGATTTACTCAATCAAAATCGCTTACCAGTCGTGCGCGGATTAGCGCTCACTCGTGATGATATTTTACGGCGCACGGTGATTATGGCGTTAATGTGCCAAGGTGGTTTTGAGTATGAAGATATAGAACAAAACTATTTGATTAATTTTAAAGAGTATTTTGCAGAAATCTTTGATGATTTAAAGAAACTCGCGAAATTAGGTTTCATAGAAGTTAATCAAACTGGCATACAAGTTACGCAACAAGGTTGGTTTTTTGTGCGTGCCATCGCGATGTTATTTGATAAATATTTACAAGCAGACCAAAATAGAACACGATTTTCAAAAATCCTCTAATATAGCGTCATGCAACTCCCACTTGTACTTACAACCTTGCTAATGGGCTTGGCTGGCGGACCGCACTGTATTGCCATGTGCGGCGCGGCTTGCGGTAGCTTGCAAAAATCTTCTGTTCAAGGCTCACTCATTTGGCAATTTCACACTGGCAGAGTCATAGGTTACGCCACTTTAGGTGCTTTGGCGGCTAGTTCTATTAATGGTCTTGCTTGGTTTTCTAGCCAAACCCATGCCTTACATCCACTTTGGACTTTTTTTCATGTATTAGTATTGGCTTGGGGTTTAGTGCTACTTATTTTTGCGCGCCAACCCACTTGGGCAGATAACTTTGGGCGAAAAGTATGGAAAGTAGTAAGAAAAATTTCAAATGTGCCAGGCGGTACTTTTATGACGGGCGTATTGTGGGCGCTGATGCCATGCGGATTACTTTACTCTGCATTATTAGTGTCATCGCTCAATGCAAATGCAGTCAATGGCGCATTGAGTTTGGCTTCATTTGCGATTGGTTCCAGCGTTTCATTAATGCTTGGGCCTTTGTTATGGCTAAAACTCAAAAATGGCAAACTGTGGATGACTGAAGATACCAGCATGCGCCTTGCAGGCTTGCTATTAGCATCAGCTGCTGGTTGGGCAATTTGGATGGATTTGATGCACAACATTAGAATTTGGTGTGATTAAATAAGCATCAATTCACGACTGAATCACTTCAAAGAGATTTTTATGCCTCTGTAAGCCTTACTGCAAGAGGCTTTGCGAGGAACTAAAATGATATTACAAAAAATAACCAAAAAAAGCCCTGCTTTTTAAAGCAGGGCCAAGGGGAACGAGCTGTGGAGTTCTCGCTACATAAAATATTTTAGTTTAGAATTTTTTGCCGATACCAACACCGACCACCCAAGGGTTAATATCTAGCGAATCAATTTTTCTCCATGCATTGCCTGTGACAGCGCCTTTTAATTTAACGTCAGTATCTAGCCAAACATACTTAACATCGGCATTAATGAGCCAACCGTCTTTAAGGTTAATGTCAAAACCAGCTTGAAGCGCTGGGCCCCAGCTATCACTTTCGATTTTAATTTTATTGCCGTTAATTGCACCAGCACTGCCTTTAAGGTTGCGGTCTAGCATAATGGTGTAGTTAATACCTGCGCCTACGTAAGGGTCAAAAGTTTGGTCTGGATTAAAGTGCCATTGGGCAGTGAGCGTAGGGGGTAACAGATTGACACTACCTAATGCTTGATTGCCTACAACACCAGCACTATCACCTTGAATATTCACGTTGTGACGTGTGCCTACTGCTAATATTAATTCTGCAGCAATATTTTTTGTAAAATAGTAAGAAATATCTAACTCAGGGATTACTTTATCGCTGACATGTAATTCTGCGCTTGGTGTCATGGCAGGAGCACCAAGTAAATTGTTAACAGTTTTACCTAGTTTACTGTCTTCGTTTGGGCTAACGTTTACAGCACGCGCACGCACTACCCAGTCGCCTGCTTCTGCATACACTAAACTAGGTGCAATATTAGCTGCAACAGCAGAAATAATTCCCAAATACATTAATGATTTTTTCATTTTTAAACTCTCCAAAAAATTAACTAACAAACACGACTTAATGCACGAATGTTACTTATTTATTGGACGGTCCGATTTGATATGAATCAAGTAAGGTGATGTTAAATTTACACATCCAAATATTCGTTAAAATAGTGAATGAGTATCTATAAAATAGATGTATTTGTGTAGTATTTATACCACTTTAAATAAAAGCTTATTATTAAACTAGCTTATAAACTGAAAGTTGCCATAACTCTGCATATTGTGGGTATACGATTACCTCATAACAAAAAAATAATATATAACAATTAATTTAGAGGGAATCTTTATGCCAAATAATCATATAAAAAAAATCGTGTTGACCATGTTCACTGCAACGCCATTAATTTTTTGTAGTGCGTTTGCAAATGCTGATGAAGCAGCTTCAGAAAAAGCAATGGAACCGGCCGAAACATCAACACAATCAGCATCAGAAGCGCCAGCAGAAAAAGCCGCTGAAGCCAAAGATACTGAAACAAAAGAACCTGAACCGCCTTGGGATTTATCTTTTACCTTAAATTTTGTTTCTGATTACCGTGCGCGCGGTATTTCACAGACTTGGTTTGTGCCTACCGTTCAAGGCAGTATTGATTTAACACACAAAAATGGCTTTTATACTGGTTTTTGGGCTTCTAATACATCTAACGATGCGACAGCAGGGGCGCAACAAGAAATAAATATTTATGCGGGTTTTAATGGAGATATACCAGCAGTTGAAGGGTTGGGATACACCACTGGTTTGTATGGCTATATCTTTCCAAGCGGGTCCTATAGAAAATTTACTGCATTGACTAACGCATTAGAAGCGCTAGGAAGAACTAAAAGCACCGAGACTTATGACACCTATGAAATAATGGGTGGTTTAACCTATAAATGGCTAACAGCCAGAGCATGGGTGACACTCAGCGACTTTTATGGACAAAATAAAAAAACAGGCTGGACGCGCAGTACCAGAGGCTCAACTTATTTTGAGCTTGCTGCCGATGTGCCGCTACCTTTTTGGGGTTTAGATTTAATTGCTGGCATGGGCCGTACTCATGTGCCTGGTAAAATTAGTTCCGACCCTGATTTTTTAGAGCCGAATAGTGATTTAGATGGCAATTTAGTAAAAGAGAAAAGAGTTGACTATACAGATTATAGAATTGGCATCAGTAAATCTGTTGAGGTAAAAGAAACCGCCACTTTTACCACAAGTTTGACTTATATCGGCGCTACCAACAGTGGCTCTGACGATTATTGGGGTAAAAACGGCTATGGTGGCAGTAGTGTAATACCAGGAAATCCAGGCAGAAATATTGGCCGAGACACAGTTGTTCTAAATATTGGCGTTACTTTTTAAATAAGTAAATAATTAAAAAAGCGGGCTATTGTCCGCTTTTTTATTTGCGAATTAATCTTGAATCTATTTTAACAAAGGTGCAAAATCGGCTTGGTAGTTTATTACAATATATTCGCCATCCTATACTTAATAGATTAGAAAGTATTTTCATGTCTGCAGTGATGCCACAAACTGTGAGCAAGCATACCGCTTTTAAAAAGCTACCCTTAGTTGATATTTCATTACTATTTTCATCTCAATTAGCAGAGCGTATTACGGCGGCAAAACAATTAGGAAAAGCCGCAAAAGATGCTGGATTTTTGTACATCGTAGGGCATGGAGTTCCTGCACCCCTTATCGAAAACTTAAAAGCGCGAACTGCGCAATATTTTGCTCAAACCTTAGAAGAAAAAATGCAGGATTATATTGGCAACTCTGCAAACCACAGTGGTTATGTACCAGAAGGTGAAGAGCAATATCTAAACGCAAAGCCAGATTTAAAAGAGGCTTACGATGTGGGATTTGATTTGCAAGACCCCACTAAATATAGACCAATGTTGGGGCCAGACCGTTGGTCGAATTTTCCTGGATTTAAAGAGGACGTAAAAGCTTATTACGATGCGGTTTTTGGGTTAAGTAATGTGTTGTTTCGTGGTTTCGCACTCGCACTAGATTTACCCGAAGACAGTTTCACAAAGTTAATTACTGCACCGCCAAGTCAGTTAAGGCTGGTGCATTATCCGTTTAGCCCGAATGCTCCAGAAGATAGGCCAGGGATAGGCGCCCATACCGATTACGAATGTTTTACCATTTTGTTGGCCACCGCAGACGGGCTAGAAGTACAAAATGGGGCAGGTGAGTGGATAGATGCGCCCATGGTAAACGGCGCATTTGTGATTAATATTGGCGATATGATGGAGGTCTTAAGCAATGGGTATTATGTTGCCACCATGCATCGTGTGCGCAAAGTGAAAGAAGAGCGCTATTCATTCCCCATGTTTTGCGCTTGCGATTACGATACCATGATTGAGCCTGTGCCGGCGCTGATTACGCCAGCTAACCCTTCCCGCTACGCGCCTGTGATTTGTGGTGAGCATTTATATGCGCAAACCATGCAAACTTTTTCGTACCTTAAAAAACGGATTCAAGAGGGCACTTTATCTTTGCCAAAAGGCGCTAAAGGCTTGTCTTCATTTGGACATCAGGCCAAGCAGCTAATCACCTTAAATGACACTTAAAGAGCTTATCAACAACTATAGTCAACCCGCCAAAACAGGCGTGCCCGATTGGCTACTCGGTTGCTTTAGACGCTATTACATTAGCTTTGCAAATGGCACATCGGATTTAAAAACGCAGGTGTTTTGGTTGCAAAGCCGCAACTTTACTATTGATATTCGTATGCCAATGGAGTCGCAACAAGTCAGCATTAAACCGCTCGAAGATTATACGAACGAAGAATTACAGTTGTTAGCGAATTATGAAGGTTTTTCTGCCACTACAGATTGGAATGGCGAACTACTGAGTTGGCGCGATGCAGATGCTGCCTTACAAATACACAATCGCTGGACACAGCCTGCAATATTAAAACGTGTTGGAAATTGTATGGTGGAGTTTTGCCCGAGTGATGCTTATGTTGAAGATTGGCGTGCGCAACCAACACCAGCGGGGCCGCTTGTTGGCTTGCGTTTGTTAGAAGAGCTTGAAACATCAACAGGTGCGATTCGGCATAAGGGTGGAGGTTTAATTGTGTGTGGTGATTATGCGGGCTTGGTACTTGGTAGAGCCAAAGAAGTTGTTAAACCATTAGCAGACACAACGCTTAACAGCTTAGTTGCAGCATTAAGTGGTGATAAAAAACAATTAGGTCAGCTGTTTAACTTTGAAACCTCGGTGGCTAAGGGTGATTTAGAAGTTGGATTTAAGGTTGATATTTCAACGCAAACTAATCGCTTAGGCCAAACGATATTTACTTTAGATGGGTTTGAAGCACCATGCAAATACCAACATACAACACTGGGCGAGATAGAAATCGTGCGTCAAAAATTGATGATCAATGGCCAAGCATGCGAGCGTTTGTTTACGATTGACACCATAGAGCCACAAATTGAATTTAGCCAAAGTACACCAGTGACAAAAGAAACAGCAGAATGGTTTGTGCGAGAGTCTGCAACATTAACGCGATATAGCGAAGTATTGACTTAAAGCTTAGCTTGACTAAAAAAGTTGAGCAAACTGTTGGCGAATGCATCAGGGCAATCTTGCTGAAGCCAATGTGAAGCATTTTCTATCCCCTCAAAAACTGCATTGGGAATTTCACTGGCTAACTGTTGGCCATCTTTACACTTTTGCCATGGGTCTTTCATACCCCAAAGTAATAAAGTAGAGGCTTTTATGCTGCCATGTCGGTCAACCAAGGCCATGGTTTGGTTTGCGTTTAAAGCAGATGCATTTCGAATTAAACTGAGCTTACCTTCTTCGCTCGCCCAAGGTGCAATAATGCCCTCACGAAAGGCAGGGGTGAGGCGATTTTTATTGTAAACACCCGCAGATAAACTTTCTTCTAATGCATTGGTAAGGTCAGAAATAGGGCGATGTTTCCACCGCATCGGATGACCAAAATCCAACATATCATCATCAAAACGGTCATAACAAACAGAGTTAGTAATCACCAAACGGTTCACTACCTGTGCGTGTTCAATTGCCAAAATTAGCGCTACCGCGCCACCTGTATCGTGACCAACCACATCGATTTGTGCGATGTTTATCGCTTTCAGCAAAGCTAATATCATCCTAGCTTGGTCTTGAAACGAGCGGTCAAAACAATCACGTCGATCAGACCAACCATGTCCCATAAAATCAGGCGCAATCACGCGATAACCAGCATCCACCAAAAAAGGAATCACTGCATGATACAGAAAGCCCCAAGTAGGGATACCATGCATGAGTAAGATAGTACCAAGTTTGCTTTCACCAGCATCAATATAACGAATTTTGATTGGGGTATGTGCTGCCTGCCCTGCTGCGAGCGTTATTTCTAATTGCGCATCTTTAAATGCCTGCCACTGTCTAAGGTTTTGCATATTGGTTTAAGTCATTAGACTTATTGAATAATAATTGAAATGTCGCTGATATTAAGTATGTCTGTATCTAGTCAGTTAATCAATAGGCAACAAATGTAAAAGCAAAATGTGTATGCACAATCCATGCACCTGATTAGAAATAAGGCACTTTTTTAGTGCATTAATATACTCGTTATCTTTTATTGAATAAAATACTTTTAAATAACATGATGATTTTTAATGGTTATTTTTATAAAAAGCATATGGCATAGTAATTGCATGAATTGATTGAAGAGAAAGCGGTTTAATGTTGTATTAACCGCTACAAGTTTTACCAAAGATGACTAGGGTTCCGACTTTTGTGTTTATAAAGTGCTGGTCCAAGAGTTGTCGGCCACCATTAGTATTTTACGGCTTGGCTACACGGAGGGATAAAAGCCCGGGAGACTGCATTTAATCGATGCCGCCTTCTCGACTTTTATTGACCAAGGAGCCAATCATGCGATTAATTCAACCAAATTTCATTAAACGTTTTTTATCGTTTTCGCTATTCATATTCGTATGTTTAGTTAGCGTACCTTCTCTTTCAGCACAGCAATTAAAAATTGGATATAGCGATTGGCCAGGTTATGTCGCTTGGCAAGTAGCAATTGATAAAGGCTGGTTTAAAGAGGTAGGGGTTGATGTTAAGTTTGAATGGTTTGCTGATTACTCAGCCTCACTTGAAGCCTTTAGTGCTGGGAAATTAGATGGTATTACTTTAACAAATGGTGATTCTTTAGTGATTGCTTCTGGCGGCGCTAAAAATACCATGATACTGCTACTTGATTATTCTGATGGTAATGACATGGTGGTTGCTAAGCCAGGCATAAAATCATTAAAAGATCTCAAAGGTAAAAAAGTTGGGTTAGAGGTTGGTTTTGTAGAGCACTTACTCTTTCTTAAAGCACTTGAACAAGCGGGCATGAAAGAATCGGATGTCACTATTGTTAACACGAAAACTAACGAAACTCCTCAAGCCTTAGAGTCAAACGATATTTCCGCAATTGTTGCTTGGCAACCAAGCTCTGGTGAGGCGCTAAAGCGCGTACCAGGTGCAAAAGCAATATATACATCAGCTAACGTACCAGGCTTGCTTTACGACGTTTTAAGCGTAAGCCCAACCAGTTTAGCGTCAAATAAAGCTAGCTGGGTAAAAGTCACTCAGGTTTGGGATAAAGTCGTCAATTACGTGAATGACCCAAAAACACAAGCAGATGCTGTAAAAATCATGTCTGCTCGCACAGGACTTACGCCAGAAGTATATTTACCATTCCTTAAAGGTACTCGGCTTTTTAACATTGCAGAGGGTAAAAAAGTAGTGGTGAAAGCTGATGGACTCAAATCACTTTATGGGTCTAGCAAAATTGCGGATGGATTTAACGTGAAATATGAAGTGTACAAAACACCACAAAATATTGATAAGGCGATTGACCCATCAATCGCTTATAAATAGAAAAACATTTTGGATAATCAATATGAGTTCAGCAAATTCAATCTTTAATATTGAGCGGCACTTTAGAGATAAAGAAGGTGTTAAGTATAACTTAATGGCTTTTGGGTTTACTTTTATTGGCTATTTGATGGGTGTGATGTGGTTATTTTCTAGTCACTTTATTCTCAATATCTTAGGTGTATTGCTTACAGCAGAAGCACTAATTATTAGCGCTTATTTATTACATGAGTTTAGTCATTACAGCATTTTTAAAACGCCTCAAATGAACGCGCTATGGGGAAACATCATGAGCTGGATGAATGGCAGTTGTTATGGCACATTTGAAGAGATTCGCAATAAACACATGCGTCACCATATCGACCGAGCAGATGTGGTGAGCTTTGATATGCGACGTTTTATTGAAAATCTGCCTACATTCTTTAAAGCAATCGTTAAAGCTTTAGAGTGGCTGTATATCCCGGTAGCAGAGATGATGATGCACTTTTTTGTTATTTATCTTCCATTTGTTACACCAAAATGGCATCACAAAAGAACGCGCACCGCTGTCACTCTACTCATTAGAATCTCAATTTTTATGTTGATATTTATTGCCTCACCTAAGGCGTGGTTTTTGTATGCACTTGCGTACTGCATCATGTTAACTGCTTTACGCTTTGCAGATACCTATCAGCATACGTATGACGTGTTTATGGTGGATGACGCCAGTAAAAAAGATAAAACTTTTGAAGATGATGGCAAATTACGTGATGAGGCTTATGAGCAAGCCAATACGTATTCAAATTTGGCTTCTATCCATCATCCATGGGTAAATCTTTTATTCCTTAACTTTCCATATCACAATGCACATCACGTAAAACCAATCGTGCCTTGGTATCAATTACCGCGATTTCATCGGGAGTTGTTCGGTCAGGATGCTGTTGCGACACCAGTAATTCCGATGCTGTATTGCCTAAAGAGTTTCCACAAACATCGTCTCGCTAGGTTAGAAAGCGAGGGCTATGGCGTTATCGAATCCAAAGCTGGTGGGGCTGATAATTTTGTCGGCGTAGTAGGTGTTTCTTTTCTGACTGCGATATGACTTCTGTTACTAAATTTTGGCCTATTCTAACTGCGACGCATCATTATGATAAGTCTATTTCTACATTCAATCGCGGCGCAGGCCAGATGATAGAAGCGCCCATATTGGCCTATTTGATTGAGACCAAAAACGGCCGTATTTTGTATGACGTGGGATGCGATTACAACAAAATTAACGATCCAGCTATGCGCAAAAAATACTATAACCCAGCAGTATTTGACTTTGGTGCACCAGAGATGTATGAATCACAACGCTTGCCAAACCAACTCGCTAAATTAGGTTTATCGACACAAGATATTGATGTGGTCTTTTTAGGTCATTTACATTTTGACCATGCTGGTGGCTTGTGCGATTTATGTGGCGCAGAGGTGCATATACAGGCAGATGAACTGGCCGCTGCAAATCTGCAAGATGACCTAGCATATTTTGATAACGAAATTATTGCCAATCCTGATTGGACGATAAAAGAAGGCGAATACGATTTGGTGCAAGGCGTGCGTGCTATTGCTAGCCCTGGGCATACTGCAGGCCATATGTCGCTGTGGATTGAACTACCACACGGTGCGCCGATTATTTTGGCGGGCGATGCGGCTGATTTAACTGAAAATATTGAAGAAGAAATTGCGCCAGGTAATTGTTGGCAAAATAAAACAGATTTAGCGGTACATAGCATACGTAAGCTTAAAAATTTAGCGAGCGAAGAAAAAGCCCAGCTATGGCCAAACCATGACATGGCGTTTTGGCAAACGCTCAAATGTTTTCCAGAAAGTTACTCGTAATGACATTTTCAGTTCCTTCAAGATATTTAGGTGTTTGGAAGCGCACCTTGCTAGAACAACAAGGTTCTCAGGATACCAGTTCACTCGTGTTATGGATGCAAACCGAACGGGAACATGCAGATATTCGTATTCCAGCATCACGCCCAGATTTTTCTGGTTGTAAGAATTTGCAAGACTGTTCTGCAGACCAATTGCGCTGGTTAGCAACGCAACAAGGTTTTAGTGGGGTGACAGAAGTCAACAGCTCAATATGTCAGTGGCATAGAGAGATGGATTTTCAACCGAAAACTGATGCACGTGATATTGGCGTTATGGCTTTTGATGGTGAGGATACATTATTAGAAACGGGCATTGATGTTCCGTATTTTGAGGTTTGGAAAAAACTCGAGTATTCACATCTAAATGTCAATTCAAGTCTGGTTTCTGGTGAAGATCGTCATGGTGTCGCAACAACCTCACGCTTGTTAATTGCTGGAAATCATTTTGCTTTTGTAAGACCGCGCAACGCCATGTTACCAGAAGCAAGTTCATTGCAGGTCATTATAGATAAACACTATCAGAGTATGCATACATTGCTTGATTGGTTAGATTTTGAAATTTCATTTGGTGAAATAGTCGACCACATTACCGGACTTATTCAATACTCAACCTTGCCTTTTCGAGAAGGTTCTGAGTTACGTCTGCAGTAAAGATTGTAAGAGTTCTGGAGCGTTAAGTTGTAGAAAAGGTGTTATTTTTTAGTAATTAATAAGGAGAGTGAACATGTTATTTGATAAGAATGCATTTAGTTTTAAAAAATTAATCGTTACAACGGTTATGCCTGTCGCTATGATATTTAGTAGCTTATCTCAAGCAGCCGAGCCTCTAAAAGTAGCTTACAGTGATTGGCCAGGTTTTGTCGCATGGCAAGTTGCGATTGATAAAGGTTGGTTTAAAGAAGCGGGCTTAGATATTAAATTTGATTGGTTTGATTATGGCGCATCATTGGAAGCCTTTTCTGCAGGTAAAGTAGACGGTGTATTTGTAACTAATGGTGACGCTTTAGTTGTTGGATCAGGTGGAGCAAAAAATACCATGATTTTGATTACCGATTACTCAAACGGTAATGACATGATTATTGGCAAGCCTGGTATTAAAAGTTTAAAAGATTTAAAAGGTAAAAAAGTTGGTACAGAGCTGGGCATCGTTGATCATCTTTTATTACTGGATGGTTTAGAGAAAGCTGGTATGAAAGAGTCAGATGTGACTTTAGTAAACGTAAAGATTAATGATACTCCACAAGCGCTTGCATCAGGAGATTTAGCGGCTGTGGGTACTTTTGAGCCAAGCGCAAGCCAAGCATTAAAGCTTGTACCAGGTTCTAAACCAATTTATACCTCTGCTAAGTCACCCGGTTTGATATATGACGTTTTAACTGTAAGCCCAGCCAGTTTATCTAGTCGTAAAGAGGATTGGAAAAAATTAACGGCGGTGTGGGGCAAAGTAGTGGCCTATATTAATGACCCAAAAACTCAAGCAGATGCAGTCAAAATTATGTCTGCACGTGATGGCTTAACACCAGCTGAGTACAAAAAATTCATGAAAGGCACACGTTTGATGACAGTAGCAGAAGGTAAAGCGGCTTACGTTAAAGCGGATGGCTTGAAATCACTTTGGGGTTCTACCAAAAATGCAGATAACTTTAATGTGAAAAATGCGATTTACAAAGAGCCGCAAGATATTGACTTATATATAGACCCAGTGCTTTACAAATAATCAATTACAAATGGGATTAAAAATGAAGTCATTTTCTTTTTTATCAGGTTGGTTTGGCGTTCGACAAGAACTGTCTAAAGAGCGCCGCACCATACTTGGATGGGCTTCATTTTTACTTCCTATTTTGATTTGGTGCGCAGTGAGTTATGTGCCTTTTATTTGGCATCCAGCTGTACTTGTACAAGATATTGGCGATGTGGATTATTTTCAAGAAGGCATGCGTATTGATAAGGCGATCTTTAAAGAAGAGTTCGACAATATGCAACGCGAAGGCAAAAAAGTACCTCTGGGTGTTTCAGCCAACCCGATTTATTTACCAGCACCACATGAAGTTGCCATCGCCTTTTATACCGCGTTTACGACACCACCTGCCCAAAAGGATGGACAATGGATGCATGAAAGCCTGTGGCAAAGTATCAAAGTGATTTTCTGGGGTTTTGTGATTTCATCTTTGATTGGTGTGCCACTAGGCATTTTATGTGGTACTTATAGTGTGATTGCTCGACTATTTGAACCATTTATTGAGTTCTTTAGATATTTACCAGCACCTGCATTTGGCGCATTGATGGTGGCTATTTTGGGGATTTATGATGGTCCAAAAATTGCAATTATCGTGATAGGTACCTTTTTTCAGCAAGTGTTGGTTATTTGTAACACCACGCGCAAATTGGATTACTCACTCATCGAAGCCGCCATGACTTTAGGTACCAGCAAATGGAAACTACTTAAAAATGTGGTGATTCCAGGTATTTTGCCAAATCTGTATCTAGATATGCGTATTTTATTAGGCTGGGCATGGACTTATCTGATTGTGGCTGAGCTAATCGGTACGTCTTCTGGCATAACTTTGTTTATTACTCAGCAAGCGCGTTATCAGCATTTTGATAATGTGTTCGCAGCGATATTTGTTATTGGTTTTATTGGCTTAGGCACCGATTTATTGCTCGCTTGGCTGGGTAAACGCATGTTCCGCTGGGATAGACCAGTTAACAAAGAGTAGGTTGGATATATTAAATGAATAAAACTGTTAGCAGCTTGCTCCCCAGTTACTTAGATCAGTCACCCGAAGTAAAAGCGCGTTTTGATAAACTTAAAAACCGCGATGTGATTTTAGAAGTGAAAAATTTAGTGAAAACTTACAAAACGAACAAAGGTGAAACAGTTGCGCTGAATAATGTAAGTTTTAAAACGCACAAGCGTGAATTTGTGTGTGTTATCGGCCCTTCTGGGTGTGGGAAATCAACACTTGCCCGTGTGTTGGCTGGCTTAGAAAGCTATTCTGGCGGTGAGGTTTTACTCGACGGTAAGCCTGTCACTGGCCCTGGCCGCGACCGCGGCATGGTGTTTCAAGGTTATACCTTGTTTCCGTGGCGTACAGTGAAACAAAACGTGATGTTTGGCCTAGAAATGAATGGCATGGGCAGTATTGAGGCGGGCAGAGAAGCCGAGTTATGGCTTGAATTGATAGGCCTTGAAAAATTTACCAATGCTTATCCACATGAGCTTTCTGGGGGCATGAAGCAGCGCGTGGCGATTGCACGTGCGCTTGTCAATCAGCCGCGTATTTTGCTCATGGATGAGCCTTTTGGTGCATTGGATGCGCAAACGCGCGCCAAAATGCAGGCACATTTGCTCGAGATTTGGCGCAATATTGACATCACGATTGTTTTTATTACGCACGACTTAGACGAAGCAATTTTCTTGGCAGACCGCATCTTAGTACTCAAAGCACACCCCGGTGAAATTATGGAGTTGATTGAAGTACCTGTGCCGCGTCCGCGCAATTTAACGCAATCCAATTCACCTGAATTCCTAGCGACCAAAGCCAGACTAGAAGCACTGATTCATCCACAAGAACCAGCAGAAACAACTGAAATTCCGATTCAACAACGCATGATTCGCTTTGTAAATGTAGCGGATAACGTGGAGTAATACGATGACAATAGAATGGTCTAAAACGACTTGGGATGAAATCCCTGCAAAGTTAACAGCAGCAAATTACTCGGCTATTCTGCCCATCGGCGCTACCGAGCAACATGGTCCTCACATGGGTTGCGGCATGGATTATGTGTTGGCTGATGTATTGTGCAAAGCCGTAGCGGAGAAAACCCAAGTGCCGATGTTGCCCACTATGCCATATGGTTGCTCTATTGGGCATAGCCAACGCTGGCCCGGCACCATTGCATTACAACCGATTACATTAATCAATGCGATTAAAGACATGGGTGATTGGGCTTACCACAGTGGCGTTCGGCGCTTATTTATTGTCAATGCGCACGTTACGAATGCGGCACCTTTGCGTTGTGCGCTTGAAATGTTACGTGCGGCGCATGACGACATGATGATTGCTGTCATCAATACCGCGCATTTCAGCAAACGCGCCAAAGAATTTCAGCATGCCGATGGCGATGACTGGCATGCGAATGATGGTGAAACTTCGCTTATGTTAGCGACTGCACCTGAAATGGTGCGCCAAAATAAGTTAAAGATGGCAGATGATCCAGATCGCACAGCAGGTTTGGTTTTTTCTCACCCCGTCAACAGAACAAGTTTAAATGGTGTAACAGGCACACCGAGTATTGCAAGTAAGGAAAAAGGCGAAGAATGGTTCGCTTGGATGGTGGAAGATTTAAGTAATTTAGTGACAAAAGGTATGCAGGAGAATCCGCCATTGGCGCATTCATATTTCGACAAATTTAGCGATTCATTATAGGGATTCCAAAGTATGAAAACAGCAGCAGAAGTAAAGGTCATTGAGCAAGAGCTGAAAGACAAAGGCGTGAAATACTGCATTGGTGCCTATGTGGATATTCATGGTATCCCCAAAGCGAAAGTAGTACCCATTGAACATTTACCTCAAATGTCAGGTGGTTCAGAAAGATACACAGCCTATGCTTTGGATGGCTTAGGTCATGGCCCAAGTGACGATGAAATTACCTCAGTCCCCGACTTGGATCATATTATTCAGCTGCCCTGGGAGCCGAAAGTGGCTTGGATGCCCGCAGATAATCACTTTCAAGGAAAGCCTTACCCACTCAATACCCGCGTTGCGCTTAAAAACGTGTTAGCAGAAGCCGAAAAAATGGGTTTTGGCATGAATTTAGGCATTGAATGCGAAATCTACTTATTTAAACAAAACGCGGATGGTAGTTTAAGTATTCATAACCCTGATGATAAATTGGGCAAAGCGGCGTATGACGTCAGTACCTTTATGGATAACTTTACTTGGTTAGACAAAATGGCAACTGCCATTAATGATTTAGGGTGGGATTTGTATTCGTTTGACCATGAAGATGGCAACAGCCAATTTGAGTTTGATTTCAACTACAGTGATGCGCTCACTATGTGCGACCGCTTTACCTTCTTCCGCTACATGGCTAAGCATTATGCCAAAGAAGAAGGTTTGCTCGCGACCACCATGCCGAAACCTTTTGCCAATAAAACAGGTACAGGCGCGCACTTTAATATGTCACTTTACGATCTTAAAACAGGCAAAAACTTGTTTGCTTGTGACCCAAAAGATGACCCACGTGGCTTAGGCTTAACTACTTTAGGGTATCAATTTATCGCGGGCATTCTCAAACATGGTCCAGCCCTATGCGCCACCTTTGCACCAACTGTCAACAGCTACAAACGCTTGGTGCGCCGTGGTGCAATGAACTACTTTAGCTGGGCGCCTGTGTTTAACTCGTTTGGTTCAAACAATCGCACTAATTCAGTCCGTGTACCGATGGGTGGCGGGCGCTGTGAATCACGCAATGCTGATGGCGCAGTGAATCCGTACTTAGCTGCAACGCTAGCCTTAGCCGCTGGTTTAGAAGGCATTCGAGAGGGCTTAGATCCAGGCAAGCCAAATGAAGATAACTTGTACGAAATGACGGAAGAAGAACGCGCAAAACGTGGCATTAGCTTTTTACCGCAAACACTACAAGAAGCGGTTAAAGCCTTTGCGGCAGACCCGCTAGTGGAAAAAACCTTGGGTAAAGGATTGAGTGATGAATTTATTAAATACAAATCGGAAGAGTGGGAAGCCTATCACCAAAGCGTAAGTCAATGGGAGATTAGCCGCTATAGCCACATGTTTTAAAAACTAAATGATTTAAAAGAAAAAAATATGCATCCATACGATAGTAAAAATATAATTTGGGAAGAAACTATTCCAGGTGGCACACATTGGTCATGTATGATACGTCGCGGCACCGCTTTGCGCGTCACTGATTTGGAAGGCGGAGCCAATTTATCTGCCTTGTTTTACAACCCAGAAGACAAGCTAGAACGCTACAACATGCCCGACACCTTAAAAGCGCAACATACCGCGTTTTTAACCACAGGTAATGCCTGTTATTCCGACATGGGTCGCGTCATGTGCTCTATTATTAATGACACAGTCGGTTGGCATGACACTATGTGTGGTTTGTCGGATGCGACGATAGTAGAGGCGCAATATGGCAAAGCCACATTCCAGACGCATCGCAACGCCATGTATCGTAACGGTAAAGACAATGTGTTAATCGAGTTGGCTAAATATGGCATGGGTAAGCGCGATTTAACGCCTAGCGTAAATTTCTTCAGTAAAGTCATGCCTGATGACGCAGGAAATTTGCGCTTTGTTGAGGGGCATAGTGTCACGGGCAACTTCGTCGATGTGCGTTTTGATATGAATGTATTGCTAGTGCTGTCTGCCGCGCCACATCCTTTGGATAAGAAAACTAATTATCAACCAGCCGCTGTAAAGTTATCCGCTTGGCATGCAGGTCTAGCAGATGCGGATGATGTTTGTCGTAATAGCAGCGCGCAAAACAGCCGTGGCTTTGTGAATACAGAGAGATATTATTGATGAGCCAGCTTGTTGAAAGTAAATTAGACCCTAAAGACGCAGTGTTAAGCGAAATATGTGATGCGGGTGACCCGTGGATGGCAGAAGTCAAAAAAGGGCAAATATTTCGCATATTAGATTTAGAAGGTAATCAGGCCGTTGATACCTTGTTTTACAGTGCAGCAGACCCTGAAGAGCGCTATAGCGCAGTCGACACCATCACGCGTCAAGCGCAGTTGTATTTGACAACAGGCTCTGTGCTGTATTCTAGCGAGGGTAATCCTATGCTCACGATTGTTGCCGACACTTGCGGTCGTCACGATACGCTTGGCGGCGCATGTTCTTGTGAAAGTAATACCGTACGTTACTCGCTAGAAAAATATGCCATGCATAGCTGCCGCGATACCTTTATGCATGGGCTGAATCATTGTGCTTGTGCTACGAATCGCAATATGAGTAAGCGCGACATCACCGCCAACATCAACTTTTTTATGAATGTGCCCGTGACCGCAGAGGGTGGCTTAAGCTTTGCAGATGGCATTTCTGGTGCGGGTAAATATGTTGAAATGCGCGCAGAAATAGATGTGGTGGTGTTGATTTCCAACTGCCCACAATTGAATAACCCTTGCAATGCGTATAACCCAACACCCGTTCAGTTATTAGTATGGAATGCCTAAACGAGCTTGTCTGGACGACCTGACAAGCAAAAAAAGATGCAGGACGACCTGCTCAAAGGTGAACTATGTTTAAAAAAGTCTTAATTGCTAACCGTGGCGAAATCGCCTGCCGCGTCATCAAAACACTCAAAAAAATGGGCATTCAATCGGTGGCCATTTATTCTGAGGCAGATGCAGGTGCGCGCCATGTGTTAGAAGCCGACGAGGCCGTGTGTGTTGGCCCCGCACCTGCCGCAGAGAGTTACTTAAATGTGACAAAAATCTTAGCAGTGGCTAAACAGTTAGGGGTAGAAGCGATTCACCCAGGGTATGGTTTTTTATCAGAAAATGCCACCTTTGCCGAAAGCTGCGAGGCCGCAGGCATTGCCTTTATTGGCCCTACGCCACAACAAATGCGGGAATTTGGCCTGAAGCATACCGCACGCGCTTTGGCGCTTAGCAACCATGTACCCTTATTACCGGGCTCAGATTTATTAAAAGACCTTGCCGAAGCGCAACAAGAAGCCAAGCGAATCGGCTACCCCGTCATGCTGAAAAGCACAGCAGGCGGTGGCGGCATTGGTATGCAGCTCATTTGGGAAGAGACCGAATTACCAGCCGCGTTTGAATCAGTGCAACGTTTATCCAAAAACAACTTTAAAGATAGCGGCATGTATTTAGAAAAATACGTGCAAGCAGCGCGGCATATCGAAGTGCAAATTTTTGGTGATGGCTTGGGTCATGTCATTGCCTTGGGTGAGCGCGATTGCTCGGTGCAACGGCGAAATCAAAAAGTGATTGAAGAAACGCCTGCACCCAATATTAGTCAATTCACTCGACAAGCGCTCTGCGAAACCGCAGTTAAGCTGGCGAGTGCTTTGCATTATCGCTCGGCAGGCACGGTAGAGTTTGTCTACGATAATGATGCTGAACAGTTTTATTTTTTAGAAGTGAATACTCGCTTACAGGTTGAGCACGGCGTGACCGAGCTAGTCACGGGTGTTGATTTGGTCGAGTGGATGATACGGGTTGCGGCAAAAGATACTGAGTTTTTAAAAAACTATCTACATAAGCCGCAAGGTCATGCGATTCAAGTCAGATTGTATGCAGAGGATGCAAACAAAAACTTTCAGCCTTCAAGTGGCGTATTAACAGAAGTCGTATTTTCAACCGAGGCCAGAGTCGATACTTGGGTGCAAACGGGCAGTGAAATTTCACCATTTTATGATCCTTTAGTTGCCAAAGTATTGGTGCATGCCGATGCCAGAACAGAAGCGGTCAAATCGATGCGCAAAGCCTTGGCGGATACAATGCTATACGGCATTGAAACCAATGTAGAGTATTTGCGCCAAGTGCTTGCTGATACGGTTTTTCCTGCGGGTCAGCAAACAACGCGTTATTTAGATACTTTTCACTATGCACCAAGCACCATTGATGTGTTGGATGGTGGCGTGATGACAACCATACAAGATTATCCTGGCCGTGTGGGGTATTGGAATGTGGGCGTTCCGCCTTCTGGGCCAATGGATCATTTGGCGTTTAGGCTGGCGAACAAATTAGTGGGCAATGATGAAGGTGTTGCGGGTATCGAAGTCACCTTAATTGGGCCAACACTCAAATTTAATACCGATACTTTGATTGCGGTTACCGGCCCAGAGATGGAGTTAAGTATAGATGGTGCGCCACTAGCGATGTGGCAATCGCATTACATCAAAGCGGGTAGCACACTTAAAATGGGTAAAGTGCTATCCCAAGGTTGCCGAACCTATTTAGCCGTTAAAGGCGGTTTTAATGTACCCGATTATTTGGGCAGTAAATCAACATTCACTTTAGGCCAGTTTGGTGGTCATGGAGGTCGGGCGATTCGGGTGGGTGATGTGCTGCATGTATTTAAGTTACTAACGGATATTTGCCCACACCAAAAATTGAGTTTATATGCTCAACCAAAATATACCAATGATTGGCAAATCGGGGTGTTGTATGGCCCGCATGGCGCGCCCGATTTCTTCACAGAAGCCGACATTGCCATGTTCTTCTCAACCGATTGGGAAGTGCATTACAATTCAAACACCACAGGCATCCGCTTAATTGGCCCTAAACCCCAATGGGCGCGCCAAGACGGCGGCGAGGCTGGCTTACATCCTTCGAATATCCATGACAATGCCTATGCCATTGGCGCGGTCGATTTTACGGGGGATATGCCCGTGATACTTGGGCCAGATGGTCCAAGTTTGGGCGGTTTTGTCTGCCCCGTGACGATAGTGCAAGCCGAACTTTGGAAAATGGGTCAGCTAAAAGTGGGTGATAAAATTCGCTTTTATGCCATGTCGCAAGACGATGCAGCCAATCTAGAGCAAATTCAAAACAAGCTCGTTGCACATTTGGCGGCAGATGATTTGCCCAAAGCCCCCGAGACACCTAAAAAACTGAGCCCGATATTGGCACAAAGCCCCGCGCATGGTGAGCATCCGAAAGTAGTTTACCGCCAAGCGGGGGATAAATATGTGCTGATTGAATACGGACCGCTGGTTCTAGATTTGAACTTAAGATTTCGTGTACATGCCCTGATGCAATGGCTAGAAAGCCAACAAGTCAAAGGCATTATCGACCTTACACCCGGTATTCGCTCTTTACAAGTGCACTATGAAAGCTTGGTATTGCCAGTGAAACAATTGCTGCAAATTTTGCAACATGGGGAATCGGAATTACCTGCGATTGAAGACATGGTGGTGCCAACCCGTATTGTGAATTTGCCGCTATCTTGGGATGATTTGGCAACGCAATTGGCGATTGAAAAATACATGCAATCGGTACGAAAAGATGCGCCATGGTGCGAAAAGGTCGATGGTCATGCCAGTAATATTGAATTTATTCGCCGTATTAATGGCTTAGATGCAATTGAGCAAGTGAAAGACATCGTTTTTAATGCAAGCTATCTCACATTAGGTTTGGGCGATGTGTATTTAGGCGCGCCCGTGGCAACGCCTGTAGACCCGCGCCACCGTTTAGTGACGACAAAATACAATCCAGCACGTACTTGGACACCTGAAAACGCAGTGGGTATTGGTGGTGCGTACATGTGTGTGTATGGCATGGAAGGCCCTGGCGGTTACCAGTTTGTGGGTCGCACCATCCAAATGTGGAACCGCTGGAATCAAACAGCCGAGTTCCAAAACGGCAAACCTTGGTTGCTGCGGTTTTTTGACCAAATCCGCTTTTATCCTGTTTCGGCAGAGGAGTTACTACAAATGCGGGTGGATTTTCCACACGGAAAATTCAAGCTAAAAATTGAAGAACAAACCTTTAGTTTAAAAGAATACAACACGTTTTTAGCCAAAGAAGCCAATACCATCAATTCCTTCAAAACCAATCAGCAAGCGGCTTTTGAGGCAGAGCGTGATCGTTGGATCGCCTCAGGTCAAGCCAATTATAGCCAAGAATTAGAAGCGGGTGCCAGCCATCAGGATGCGGCGGATATTCCAGCAGGGCATCGAGCTGTGGCCGCGCATGTGGCGGGTAATTTGTGGCAAGTGAAGGTTAACGTGGGCGATACCGTCAAAGAAGGAGATGTAATGGTGATGATAGAGTCGATGAAAATGGAAATCGCAGTAACGGCCAACTGTAGCGGCAAAGTAAGCCAAGTGTTGTGTAGTGCTGGCGGCGCAGTGGCGGCAGGTCAGGCTTTAATCGTGCTAGAGGAATTAGCATGAACTTACAAATAGCCCATTTAAGCGCGCGCTATAAGGCAGGTGATTTAACGCCAACAGATTTGGTTAAACAACTGGACGCAGAAATAGGGAATGAGAACGTCCACCATATTTGGATTCAGCGCCTAAGTTTAGACGACATGCAGGCATACGCCAAAAAGTTAGAAGGCCAATCACCAGAGAGTTTGCCACTGTATGGCATCCCGTTTGCGATTAAAGACAATATTGATTTAGCGGGTGTTCCCACCACCGCGGCCTGCGCAGAGTTTGCATATACGCCACACATTAGCGCGACTGTAGTGCAACAACTCATTGATGCGGGTGCGATTCCCGTCGGCAAAACCAATCTTGACCAGTTTGCCACTGGCTTAGTAGGCACGCGTTCACCGTATGGCGCTTGCCAAAATAGCTTTAACAGTGACTATATTTCGGGTGGCTCTAGCGCGGGCTCTGCGGTGTCAGTCGCGCTGGGCATGGCAAGTTTTAGTTTGGGTACTGACACGGCGGGTTCTGGCCGTGTGCCCGCGGCGTTTAATAACTTAGTTGGGCACAAGCCTACTTGCGGTTTGATCAGCACCACGGGTGTTGTGCCCGCCTGCCGCACGCTTGATTGCGTTTCTATTTTTGCACTAAGTGCAGAAGACGCGACCTTGGTGCTACAAAGCGCACAGGGCTTTGATGCGGCAGATGCGTATTCACGCAAAGCATTGGTTGAGACCAGCCGTATTGCACATCATCAGTTTACATTTGGTATACCAAAACCCGCGCAATTGGCCTTTTTTGAAAACCCCGAAACACCAGCACTGTTTCAACAAGCGGTACAACAGCTTGAAGCCATGGGTGGTAATGCGGTCGAAATAGATTTTGCACCCTTTTTAGAAACCGCTCGTTTGCTTTACGAAGGCCCGTGGGTGGCAGAGCGTTATGCTGCAATTCGTGCATTTTTTGACACAAAACCTGAGGCGATTTTTCCTGTTACTAAGCAAATTATTGGCGGTGCGGTCAAATTTAGTGCGGCCGATACGTATGAATCGCAATATAAACTCAAAGCCTTGCAACGCAAGGCCGAGGCGGTTTGGGGCGATGTTGATATGATCGTTACGCCAACTGCAGGCACTATTTATACGATTGAACAAGTGAACGCAGACCCAGTCCGTTGTAATTCTAATTTGGGTTATTACACCAATTTTATGAATCTGCTCGATTTATCCGCCACTGCTGTACCTACAGGCTTTCAAAAAAACGGCTTGCCGTTTGGCATCACCATTTGCGCACCTGCATTTCAAGATGCTGCTTTACTTAATTTTACGGCAACACTGCAAGCAAAAACCAGTAAAACAGCGGGCGCAACGGGTTTGCCATTTACAAAACATACGATTTAGAAACGAGTAAATAACGTGACTACAGAACAAATGATGCACGTGGCGGTATGTGGTGCGCACATGACCGGTTTGCCACTCAATCCACAACTAACCGCTTTGGGAGCTAGTTTTTTAGAGGCGACCGCGACTTCAGCTAATTACAAACTCTTCAAATTAAATGGGTTTACACCAGCGCGTCCGGGCTTAATTCGCGTGCTATCCGGCGGAACGGAAATTGCGCTCGAAATTTGGGCCTTGCCAATTCAACATTACGGTACTTTTGTGTCTGGCGTGCCAGCCCCACTGGGCTTTGGCACCCTAACGCTCGCAGATGGCCGCACTGTGAATGGCTTTTTGTGTGAGCACTATGCAACGCTGGATGCGACGGATATTTCACACCTCCAGAGTTGGCGCGAATACTTGAAACAAGCAGTATAAATACCATTTACAAAAAAAGATGCTCTGCAAGCAACATGGAATTGGCTCGCAGGGCTTCTCTTTTATAGTTAAAACTCTACCATCTCAAATTCTTCTTTGCCTGCACCACATTCTGGGCATTTCCAGTCGGCAGGCACATCAGTCCAAGCGGTACCAGCAGGAATGCCGTCTTCTGGCCAGCCTTTTTCTTCTTCATAAATCAAACCGCACACTACACACATCCAAGATTTCATGGTTACGCCTTTAGTTAGTCAACTTATTAGTAAGTCTTCATTTGTGAATGATGACTATTTTATGTGATAAATACTCTCATTTGTCGTCAATTGCCTTAAAAACTTACAAAATAGCCCGCAATTGCGGGCTATTTGTTTTACTCGTGCTTTGTTTACTTCTTAAGCTATATCAAATCGATCAGCGTTCATCACCTTTGTCCAAGCTTTTACAAAATCTTGCACAAATTTTTGTTGTGCATCATCTTGTGCATAAACTTCAGCATAAGAACGAAGGATAGAGTTAGAACCAAACACTAGATCAACCCTGGTTGCTGTCCACTTTAATGCACCAGATTTACGATCACAAATTTCGTAAAGGTTTTTCCCAGACGGTTTCCATGTGTTAGCCATGTCCGTTAAGTTCACAAAGAAATCGTTAGTTAAAACACCTTCGCGATTAGTGAAAATACCATGTTTTTCTCCACCGTAATTGGTGCCAAGCACACGCATACCGCCCACTAAAGCAGTCATCTCATGGGCGGTTAAACCCATCAATTGCGTGCGATCTAACATTAGTTCTTCAGGTGATACAGGGTAATCTTTCATGAGCCAATTGCGAAAGCCATCATGCACAGGTTCAAGCACTGCAAATGACTCGACATCAGTCATTGCATCGGTTGCGTCACCGCGACCTGCTAAAAATGGAACAGTTATGTTGACTCCTGCATCACGCGCCGCTTTTTCAACAGCAGCCGTACCACCAAGAACAATCAGGTCAGCCATACTTACTTTATTACCAAAACCTGCTTGAATTTTCTCTATCACAGCAAGTACTTTTTGCAGCCTTGCTGGTTCATTGCCTTCCCAATCTTTTTGAGGTGCCAAGCGAATACGCGCACCGTTAGCACCGCCACGATAATCTGAACCACGAAAAGTGCGCGCACTGTCCCAACCAGTCGATACAAGCTCAGATACGCTCAATCCACTTTTCAAGAGCTTGGTCTTGAGGTCAGCAATTTCAGCCTCGTTTAAGTTGTAGCTAGGTCTAGGTACCGGGTCTTGCCAAATGAGATCTTCTTTAGGCACATCCGCACCCAAATAACGTGTCTTTGGACCTAAATCACGATGCGTTAATTTGAACCACGCGCGTGCGAAAACCTCAGAGAAATAATCAGGATTTTTATAAAAATGCTCCGAAATTTCACGATAGATTGGATCTTTTATCATCGCCATATCAGCATCGGTCATGATTGGGCTCAATTTAACGGATGGATCTTCAACGTCAACGGGTTTGTCTTCCTCTTTAATGTTGATGGGTTGATACTGCCAAGCTCCTGCAGGGCTCTTTTTCAATTCCCAGTCATAGTTAAAAAGTAGGTAAAAGTAGCCGTTATCCCACTTGGTTGGGTGGGTAGTCCAAGCACCTTCAATACCACTGCTGACTGTTTCGCGTCCTACCCCTTTACCATTTGGGTTTTGCCAACCAAAGCCTTGTTCGTTCACCTCAGCAGCTTCAGGGTTCGGTCCAAGTATGCTTGCATCACCATTGCCATGACATTTACCTAGGGTGTGGCCTCCCGCTGTTAGTGCAACCGTTTCTTCATCGTTCATTGCCATGCGAGCAAAAGTGATACGCACATCCTGCGCGGTTTTTAGCGGGTCAGGCTTGCCATCAACGCCTTCTGGGTTCACGTAGATCAAGCCCATTTGTACGGCGGCCAGCGGATTATCTAATGTGTCACGCGCGTCACTTTGATAGCGACTTTTATTGCCAAGCCATTCTTTTTCAGCACCCCAGTAAATATCTTTTTCTGGGTGCCAAATATCCGCGCGGCCACCCGCAAATCCGAAGGTTTTTAATCCCGCAGATTCGTACGCAACTGTACCCGATAGCACAATCAAATCTGCCCATGAGAGTTTGTTACCATATTTCTTTTTAATCGGCCAAAGTAAGCGGCGCGCTTTATCAAGATTAACGTTGTCAGGCCAGCTATTAAGGGGCGCAAAACGTTGGTTGCCAGTACCAGCACCGCCACGACCATCAGCAATACGATAAGTACCAGCAGCGTGCCAAGTCATACGCACCATCAGACCTGCATAGCTTCCCCAGTCGGCAGGCCACCATGTTTGACTGTCTTTTAGTAATACCTTTAAATCATTTTTAACTGCCGCTAAATCTAGTTTTTTGAATTCTTCAGCGTAAATAAAATCTTCCCCCAGTGGGTTGGTTTTTCTGTCGTGCTGGTGCAAAATATCTAAATTAAGCGCATTTGGCCACCAATCCATATTAGAATTGCTAGCAGTTGTATTGCCGCCGTGCATGACTGGACACTTTCCAGCAGAAGATTGTTTATTTTCCATATTAAAACTCCTTTTTCATTAAAGTCAATCATAGTTCTTTTGATTTGTTTTTTGTAAAGTTAATTGCTCGCAGCAAAGTCAGCCATCAGATCAATTAATATTTTTAAATCAGATATTTCTTGCACAGCCTTGTTTAAAAATAGCTGTATAGTTTTAATCATAGTTTGCTCCTTAATAACATCATGTGCGATGTATGAATTGCATTTTAGATACCTATTTTTGATTTGTATAATTGTATGTTTTGATTAAGTTGATAAATAAAACTTATGGATGTATGATTAGTTAAACTAATTAATTGAACATGACATGAGCCTGACAGAGTTAAAATTTATCGTCGCCGTGGCCCAAGAGCGTAATTTTAGGCGTGCAGCAGAAAAATGCTTTGTGACACAACCAGCGTTGAGTTTGGCAATCAAAAAACTAGAAGATGAGCTCAATGTCATTATTTTTGAGCGTAGTCGTACCGATGTCACCATCACAGAAATTGGTGAAAAAATCGTTGAACAAGCAGAAAAAGTACTCGAAGAAGCTGCTCGTATTAAACAATTAGCCGAGATGGGTAAAAATCAGCTCATCGGCACCTTTAAGTTGGGGATGATTCATTCTGTAGGCCCATATTTATTGCCAGAAATTATTCCAATTTTGCGCAAAATCACACCAGATATGCCGCTAGAAGTAGAAGAAAACCTCACTGCCAATTTAGAAATACAGTTACGCAACGGCGTTATTGATGCTGCAGTGATTGCATTGCCTTTTGATGTACCCGGTTTTCAATATCGTGTTTTGTACGACGAAGAATTTGATGTGGTGGTGCCAAATCAACATCACTGGGCGAATCGTAAATACATCAAGCCAGAAGAATTATCGGAAGAAAAAGTGCTTTTGCTCAACAGTGGACACTGTTTTAGCAACCAGGTAACACAAGCTTGCCCAGAGCTTTCTCGTAAGGGCGAAATTCTGCAAGGTAATTCACTAGAAACCATACGTAATATGGTTGCTTCAAATCTAGGCATCACTGTATTGCCATGTTCAGCAACGGCGAAGCGTTATTATAATCCGCTTATCAAAGTGATTCCTTTTGTAAGCCCTGCGCCAATTAGGCGCATTGCTATTGCGTGGAGGAAAAGCTTCGTCAGATTGGAAGCGGTTGAAAAAATTGCAGATGCAATTACTTCTGTTGGTTCAGACTATATGAAACAAGTGCCCATTTAGGAAATTAATAAGAATACAAATTAAAAAAGCGCAACCTTAGTTAAGACGAGCATAAATTAAAAAAGGCGCACTATGAACTGCACCCCAAAAGTTGGACACTTTGTTCAACTAACTAAGGTGCAGTTTTTTATGTCCAAATACACAAAAGAATTAAAACTCAAAGTTGTACAAGACTTTGAAACACTTAAAGCAGGTACTA
>Ga0247836_1001567_pt1 | contig 36044 bp, 26 predicted proteins | sample LaCruzMarch2015__4_FD_187116 | JGI IMG/M metagenome (GOLD analysis project Ga0247836, IMG submission 187116) | Freshwater microbial communities from meromictic Lake La Cruz, Castile-La Mancha, Spain - LaCruzMarch2015_14m | ecosystem: Environmental > Aquatic > Freshwater > Lake | place: Spain... | reverse complement strand
GTTAGCGCTGCGGCTGGTTAGCGCTGCAACCAATCCCGGCCGAGTTCCTCGTCCTTTGTCAGGTACCGGATCAGCTGCTCTTGGACCATTTTTTCCAGTTTGCCACCCACAAATGGCACGGTTGACTTGATGGTGGCGGTGACGTGGCCAGTTGTTTGGGGGCCAGTTGTTTGGGGGCCAGCTGCAGTCAAAGTGATGACCCCGGTGGCCGCCAGCGGCCCCGAGAAGGACACGTCAAACGTCGCGGTGCAGGAGTCACCAGCAATGGGCGCCCAGGTTTGCTGCTCGGTCACTTCTAGGTTCGAACCCACCAGGGCCGATGCAAAGGATGGCAAATCCGCGGTTAGCACCCGAACCGTGGTGATCTCGGTGGCCCCACCGGCCCCTTGGGTCACGGTCACCTCGCACGAAATCGAGCCGGTTTGTTCGGCGCGATTGCGGACGTAGCCTGGATCGGTGAGCATGGCTCGCACCTGATCGATGGATCCGGGGAAACTCTGGTGAACATCTAAGGTCGTTGTCATTGCTGGGGCCTCCTTCGGCTAGCGTAGCGATGTGACGGAAGTAGTTGACGCCGGTCTGAGTACGGCTATTGACGCAATCTCTGATCAGCAGCTGCGAACCCTTGGGCGTAGGTTCTTTAGATTCGTGGCCCGGGCCGATGTGGCCGCCTACACCACGGCCGCCTTGATCGCCCAGGTTGAGCAACTTCGAGCTTTCGCTCAGGTGCGCCAGGTTGGCACGCCACTTGTCGAGGTGCGCGATGAAAATGATGCACCGTTCACGGTGGCCATGGTGGTCACCGACGATATGCCGTTCCTGGTTGATTCAGTTTCGGGTGAATTGAGCCTTGAGGGTAGGTCGGTGCGGTTGATCATTCACCCGCAATTGGTTGTGCGCAGGGATGGCGCAGGGCAACTGCTCGAGATCCTCGATATCGATGTTGACCAAGACCGGCCGGCGGATGCCATCGCGGAGTCCTGGATGCGCATCGATATGGATCGCGATTACCTGCACGCCGACGGCAAGGCGACCGCGGATCGGCTAGCGCAAATTCTGGGCGATGTCCGGGCGGCTAACGTCGACTGGCTCCCGATGCGGGCCAAGGCGCAGGAGATTGCCGCGGCGCTTGTCGCGAACCCCCCGAAGACTTTGCCGTTAGAAGAAGTCGAAGAGGGCGCTGAGCTGCTCCGCTGGTTGACTCAGGACAACCTGACCTTCCTCGGCTACCGGGAATATGCCCTGGCCAGCATCGATGGGCAAGAGGCGCTCGTGCCGGTACCCGGTACCGGGCTCGGCATCTTGCGCCAAGAGCCAACAACCGGGCATGCGGCCGCTGCCGCGGCATTACTTCCGACCGCGGCGCGCGAAAAGGCACGCGAGAACCGGCTGCTGGTGCTCACCAAGGCGAATTCCCGTTCGACCGTGCACCGCAGTGCTTACTTGGATTACTTCGGGGTAAAAGTCTTCGACGACGCCGGCCAGATCACGGGGGAGAAGCGGTTCCTTGGTTTGCTTACCGCCGCGGCTTTGACGGAGAGCATCGCCGACGTGCCGGTACTGCGCGTGCGCTACCAACGCGTGATGGATGATCTAAAACTTGTTGCCGGCTCGCACCGCGCCAAGGACCTGCTGCAGTTCCTGGAGACCTACCCACGTGATGAGTTCTTCCAAACACATGCCGCTGAGCTTGTGGAGTTGTCGGCGGCGGTCATGCAATTGCAAGAACGCCGTCAAACTCGGCTATTTATCCGGGTCGACGACTACGAAAGATTCGTGTCCTGTTTGGTATACCTGCCCCGCGACCGGTATACGACCGCGGTCCGACTGCGCATAGAGCACCTTTTGGTCGACGCATTTGCCGGTGTCAGTGTTGACTACACCGCGCGGGTTAGCGAGTCGGTGCTCGCCCGGTTGCACTATGTGGTTCGGCTTGCCCCAGGGGCAGATCTTGGACCAATCGATATCCCAGCTTTGGAATCGAAGTTGGCTGCGGCGGCCCGCAGTTGGGAGGACGACTTCACGGCGGCACTTGTCGATGAGGTAGGCGAGATATCGGCTGCGCCGCTGCTCCACCAATACAGTGAGGCATTCCCGGAGGCTTATAAGGAGCAGTTCGGCGGCGCTGCCGCGGTAAGCGATGTGTTGATCCTTCGCGACCTGCCAGCTGGGGAGTTGTCGCTTCGCCTCTATCACCTAGACGAAACCGATGACCGAGCAATGAGATTTTCGGTCATGCGTGTTGGCCGGGCAATGTCGTTGTCCCGCATCCTGCCGACCTTGCAGTTAATGGGCGTTGAGGTAATCGATGAGCATCCGCATGAGATCAAACCGGCCCGGCAGGAGCCCGCATGGGTACTTGACTTCGGCCTGTTATTGCCCGCGGACGGCGTGCGTGATCGCCAGACGCTGGCAGTTCGATTTGCCGATGCCTTCCGCGCCGCATGGCAAGGGGAGTGCGAGACCGACGAATTCAATGGGTTAGTCGTGGCTGCGGGTCTGCGTTGGGATCAGGTGGTGATTATTCGCGCCTATGCCCGGTACCTGCGCCAGATCGGCTCAGCATTTAGTCAGGATTATCTGCAGGAGACGATACTTTCGAATGCGCTGATCAGTTCGGCACTGGTGCAGTTATTCGAGGTGCAATTTGCCCTCGGTGCGCAATCGGCGGCCGAGCGTGAAACCGAAGCCAGAGCCATAGTCGGTCGGATCGAGGAGGCCCTAAATGAGGTGCGCAGCCTGGACCAAGACCGCATCTTCCGCAGTTTCCTGACTTTGATTCGCGCTACCTTACGCACTAATGCCTATGCCAATACCGACAAAGCACGTAAGGCATTTGCGATCAAGCTTGATCCGAAACTGATTCCGGATTTACCGCTGCCGACACCGATGTTTGAGATCTGGGTTTATTCGCCACGGGTCGAAGGTGTTCACCTGCGCATTGGCCGGGTGGCTCGAGGTGGGCTGCGGTGGAGCGACCGGCGCGAGGATTTCCGCACCGAGGTCCTCGGCTTGGTCAAGGCCCAAGAGGTGAAAAATGCGGTCATCGTGCCGGTCGGGGCCAAGGGGGGCTTCTACCCGGTGCACCTACCTGACCCGGCCACCGATCGCGATGGCTGGCTGACCGAGGGTAAGGCGGCCTACCGCGAGTTCATCTCAGCGCTGCTCGACGTAACCGACAACATGGTCGGGGGCGCGGTGGTGCCACCGGTGGATGTCGTCAGGCGCGATGGGGATGACACCTACTTGGTCGTGGCGGCCGATAAAGGCACCGCGACTTTCTCCGATCTGGCCAATGAGATCGCCGGGGAGTACGGGTTCTGGCTGGGCGATGCTTTCGCCTCCGGCGGCTCCCAAGGCTATGACCACAAGGCCATGGGTATTACCGCGCGCGGTGCCTGGGAGTCGGTGAAACGGCATTTTCGGGAGTTGGGGCTTAACACCCAAACCCAAGACTTCACGGTGGTGGGCGTCGGTGACATGGGTGGCGATGTGTTCGGGAACGGGATGCTGCTCAGTGAGCACATCCAATTAGTTGCGGCCTTTGACCATCGCGACATATTCATTGACCCAAACCCAGATCCGGTGCTTTCATTCACCGAGCGGCAGCGGCTGTTCACACTGTCGCGTTCTAGCTGGGCCGACTACAACGCCGAGCTGATCTCCGCCGGCGGCGGTATCTATTCACGCTCGGAGAAGTCAATCAAGTTATCTTCGCAGGCATGTGCGGCCCTTGGTATTGACAGCTTCGAAGGTGGTGCGGGCGAGGGGATTTCACTAACACCAAGTGAGGTGGTGCGCGCTATCTTGGCTGCGCCCGTTGATCTCCTCTGGAATGGCGGTATCGGCACCTATGTGAAAGCACAGTCCGAGACCAACGCTGATGTGGGCGACAAGGCCAATGACCCGGTACGGCTGAATGGCAATGAGCTGCGCTGCCGGGTCGTTGGTGAGGGTGGCAACCTAGGTCTGACCCAACTGGGTCGGGTGGAGGCCGCCAGATCGGGTATTCGGTTAAACACCGATGCCATCGATAATTCCGCTGGCGTTGACACCTCCGACCACGAGGTCAATATCAAGATTTTACTCGACGAGTTCGTACGGGCCGGTGAGCTGAGTGTCGATGAGCGCAATGGGCTGCTCACCGACATGACAGATGATGTCGCGGCTTTGGTGCTGGCCGATAACTACGGTCAGAATGTGGCCCTGGGCAATGCCCGTGCCGGAGCCGCGGCGCTGATCAGTGTGCACCTGCGAATGATTGAAGATCTTGAACGCCGTGGGTTGCTGAATCGGGCCCTTGAGTACCTGCCAGATGATCAGGAGTTTCAGACCCGGCAACAAGCAGGTGAAGGTCTGACGTCACCTGAGCTCGCGGTGCTGCTCGCCTACGCGAAAATCTCGTTGACCGCTGAGTTGACCGATGCCGGTTTGGGCGACGATCCTTGGTTCGAGATCGCGGTGCGTCGTTACTTCCCGCCCTTGCTCGCGGAGAAATTCGGTAGGCAACTGGCAACCCACCCACTTCGGGCCCAGATCATCAGCACCGTTACTTGCAACCGCGTCATCAACCTCGGTGGCATTACCTTGGTCTTCCGGGCGATGGAGGAGACCGGCGCGACGGCCCTTGATGTAGTTCGTGCGGCATCCGCGGCGATTGAGATTTTCGGCATTGCCCAACTTATGGATGCGATCGATGCCCAAGACAATTTGATCCCGGCGGCGGCGCAATCCCAACTCCACCTTGAAATTCGGCGGCTACTTGACCGGGCCACCCGCTGGTTCCTCCAGACCCGCGGCACCTCTATCGATGTAGCCGAGCAGATCGCCCGATTCGCGCCGACAGTTCGCGACTACGCCGGCAAGGTGCCCGAGTCCTTGCGGGGCAGTGAAGCCGAGCGCTGGCTAGCACTTAGTAAGCGGTTCGTGGCAACTGGTGCGCCCGCTGATCTTGCTGAGACCGCCGCCGGGGTAATAGATACGTTCTCGCTCCTTGATATTCGCGAGATCGCGGGGCGCACGGGCGAGGATGTCGCCAGCGTGCTACCCCTTTACTTCACGATTTCCGAACGCTACGACGTAGATCAGTTACTACTGCGGATCACCGCCCTGCCGCGCGGTGACCGTTGGACGGCCCTGGCCCGCCAAGCCCTGCGCAGTGACCTCTACGGGGTCATCTCCGCCTTAACCGCCCGGGTCATTAGGTCAACAAGCCCGCAGTTGGATCCGCTCGCCCGCATTACGACCTGGGAAGGAGCCCATCAAGCTGGCCTAGGTCGAGCCCATGCCACCTTGCGGGAGATTTCGGATCAAGAGCACACTGATCTTGCGACTTTGTCGGTGGCCCTTCGCGTGCTGCGCAACCTGGTAGCCCAGGGCGGCACTTCCAATGCGGACCGCCCGGCCGCCGAATAAGTTTCTCGGTAATTGCGGTGAATGCACTTGTAATTCGCGGTCATCGGTGTTCTTATACCAATTAAGGACTGCCAAATCGTCAGTTCAGATGTCCCAGCAGTTGACCGTCCCAGCAGTTGACTATCCCAGCATGACCGTCAAGAGGAGTAGAGATGCCAAACCTGAACATTTGCGGCCCGGCTAGTTCAGCGCCGGCCGACCGCATGGCTCTTAGTGTCAACTGGGTGCGTCCGGGGGCTTCGGCTATTGGTGGCGCTGCCAGGCCGGCCTATATCATCGGTTCCAGCGCTGTTTGCTTCGATGGCACCGAGGAGTAGCTCGGGATCACCGCGGCCCACTTGACCGCTTGATGCTGTCAGGCCCCGAGGTGCTTACCTAGAAATTGGTCTACCCGCCTAATTGTGTCGCCCCAGGGGCCGTAGAAGTAATGGCCAGCATTCTTGTATTCCACCAAGGTGGCATCCTTGCCGGCTCCGGTGAGGGCGGCATCGGTGGCGCGCGCCCAAGCGATGTCGCAGCTTTCATCCGCGGTGCCGTGGAACATCAAGATCGGTTCCGTCACTCGAGCAAAGTAGGTGCGTGCCGACATCGTGCGCCAGACCTCAGGGGCCGCCTCTGGGCTCCCGTACTTGGCGATGATGGTGCGGGCGAGTGAGTTGTTGTACCGCTGCCACTTGTTGAAATTATCCACCGTGTTTGAACTAGTTGCCGCATAGGTGATCGCGGCATCAAATACTCCGGGTCGAATTACCAGTGCTTGGAAAGCCACCCCGCCGCCCATGGAGCGGCCGAGCAGCGCAAGGCGCTCATTGTCGATGAAAGGTAGTGTCGATTCGCGTACCGCCAACCCTCGAAGAGTCGTTGAGCGAGCTGGAAGGGGACGCGGTAGCTCGCAAGTGGCTTCCCTCACTCATGTATGAGTCCTATTTGTCTGTTAAAAGGTCAGAACTGGAGGCGACCCGTTCGCTATCCCCAGATGAAATATGTGAGTTGTATTCGCATCTGTATTAGGACTCTTGGGTCTGGCTCCGTCGAAGAATGCGGATCAGTCCCAGTAGTGCGATGAGTGACCAGATCCCGTTCAAGACCCAGACGGACCAAACATTCGTGGTTATCCCCACCCAAGCCATCACGCTCGCGCCGAGAAGATTGAGCACCTGGTAGAGCGGTGACGTGGCAACAAGCTTTCCTGACGAGAGCAAGGCGTATGCCCCAAGTAGGAATAGCGGTCCAAGAAGTCCGATGATTTGCATAGCCGTGCTTTCCATGGCACCACCCTAGAGGCTTAGTCAATTGTGAGTTTTACAAACTGAGGATTAAGTAGGAGTCCGGTAGAAGTTGTGGGTTTCGCAGGCCGAAGCCACGAAATACTGTCGCTTTGCCTGGACCTGCGCTTGTCGAGTCTTGGGGAACCAAGTCTTGCCTCGGATTCGCAATTGCAGGGCGCGGCCAATTGCCCCCCGAATACCAATAGTTAAGGTGCTGATATGCAGCTGCCCCCACTAGTTGAACCAGCCACCGAGTTAACGATCGATGAGGTGCGGCGCTATAGCCGCCACTTGATCATTCCCGATGTCGGCATGGCGGGCCAAAAGCGCCTGAAGAACGCAAAGGTGCTCTGCGTTGGTGCCGGTGGCCTAGGCAGCCCGGCCCTGCTCTATCTGGCCGCCGCCGGTGTCGGCACCCTTGGCATCGTTGAGTTCGATGTGGTTGATGAGTCAAACCTGCAGCGCCAGATCATCCATAGCCAAAAGGACATCGGTCGGCCCAAGGCCGAGAGCGCACGCGATCGGGTGCTCGAGACGAACCCGTATGTAACTGTGCAACTGCACCAAGAGCGCCTGGACTCAGCAAATGTGATGGAGTTGTTCGCCCAGTACGACTTAATAGTTGATGGCACCGACAACTTCGCGACTCGCTATTTGGTCAACGACGCCTGCGTACTTCTCGGCAAGCCTTATGTGTGGGGCTCGATCTACCGCTTCGACGGTCAGGCGTCGGTGTTCTGGGCCGAGTACGGCCCTTGCTACCGCTGCCTTTATCCGGAGCCGCCGCCGCCGGGCATGGTGCCAAGTTGCGCCGAAGGTGGGGTGCTCGGGGTGCTGTGTGCATCCATCGGTTCGATCCAAGTCACCGAGGCCATCAAGTTGCTCGCGGGGATTGGTGATCCCCTTCTCGGGCGCCTAATGATTTATGACGCCCTTGAGATGACCTACCGGCAGGTAAAGATCCGCAAGGATCCAAACTGCGCAGTCTGCGGTGCTAACCCGACGGTCACCGAGCTAATCGACTACGAGGCGTTCTGCGGCACTATTTCGCAAGAGGCGGCTGATGCCGCTCGTGACTCCACGATCTCGGTGCTGCAGTTGAAGGCAATGCTTGAAGAGCGCGCCCAGGGCTCACGTGACTTCGCGTTGATCGATGTGCGCGAACCGGTGGAGTGGGAGATCGTGCAGATCCCCGGCGCCACGTTAATCCCCAAGGGGCAATTCCTTGACGGATCGGCGCTCACATCGCTGCCAACGGACAAGCAGATCGTGCTCTACTGCAAGGTCGGTGGCCGGTCGGCCGAGGCCCTTGCCGTCGTTCATGGGGCCGGCTTCACCGATGCCATCCATGTTGGTGGCGGGATCAATGCTTGGGTTGCGCAAATCGAGCCGGATAAGCCCTCGTACTAATACCTGATCCGGGTTCCGTTGCAGGTCGTTACGTCAAAAATGCATCAGTAGTTGTTGCTTTCCTGCTGTTGAGTGCAACATCTCACCACCTAACAGTGCACACTCAATAGAGCTTTAGCTACTCTTCATTACCCTCAAAGCAATTACACACATTAAAGGCAAGGCCGATAGAGGGGTTTAGGGTGCCACCGATACCGGCCACACCGGGCCGCACCCAACCAACACCAAGTGCGAGCCGATCAGTTGGCGCGGAACTTACCGGGGCACAAACTTCACTCTTGGACATGTAATCTCCATTTCCTTAGTTGTAGTTTTCTTCCGGTGAGTGCAACAACTCACCACTCAACAATTCTTTTGTTTACTCTTCTGAACCCGCAAAACACGCCACAATGGGGACGCCTCGGCCAAATGAAGAGGGGCTTAGGGTGCCGCCGATACCACCCGCACCCGGGCGCACCGGGCCAACACCAAGGGCCAACCGGTCACTGGCCGCTGAACTAACCGGAGCATTAACTGCCACATTAGGCATTTGAAGGTCCTTTCCAAAGGGGTAGCGGCCCGTGGATGAGCCAGCACCAAATGGGAACACTGAAGGCGCCAAAAAGCAATAGCGAAACGCCACGTGATCTAACGAACCGGTGCTACCCCCCGTATGACTTCGCCCAAAGCTCCGGTTTTCACGGCGAAGCCAGGGGGCAGTGCAACCGAACCGCGGCCGACAACTCCCAGTAAGCCCAAATCCAAGGGTTCGGTAGGCAGGCGCCGTGGAGTGGAGAAGCTCGATATCGCCTAGTTGCCGTTGACGCGCTGTTGGCTGATGAACTTCGGCCCGCACGAAAGCTTCGTCGCCAGCGCACTGTCCGGCTCAACCACTCGCCAAAATGGTGTGACCTCATCTATGGAGTCCCCGGCTGCCAGTGCCTCGAGGGCGGCCTCGGCGACAATGCGCAAGAAGATGCCGGTACTGAGTGGGCAAGTGAAATCCGCATTGGCGCTCTTGGCTAAGCGCTCACGAAACTGCGCGATGGTAATGGCGGTGCCGGGCCGCGTGCGACGAATGCGCGCGTTGATCTCTTTTGACGTTGAGATGAGCATTAGCTCACCGACGTCATGACCGGCGAAGCGCCGATCAAGTGGTTTGACCACCGGCGTCGCATCTTTTTGAACTCTTTCAGCCCATGACGTTCGGGGTTTCAACTAGTCCTGCTTGCCGAGACCGGGATCGCTGAAACCTTCACGCTTATGGCTGCCATCGCAAAACGGCTTATTGGCCGAATGACCGCACCTGCATAGGTAGGCCTTGTCACCGGTTTTCAGGGTGCTGCCGTCGGCGGCATTTATGGTGCAGGGGCCGGCGACTTCGAGGGGGCCATCGGCTAGCACAGTGATCGTGACTTCGGATTCGCTCATGGGTGCATCATGCCGTAGGTATGCCTAGAGGGCACCTTTTTTGGTAAGCCAGTTGAAGGCAAAGTAGCCGGGCACGGTTGGTAGCCAAAATGTCACGAGTCGAAACAGCAGCACGGCCGACACCGCGATACCACCGTCAAGGCCAGCGGCGGTGAGGCCAGCAGCTAGAGCGGCCTCGACGGCGCCGAGGCCGCCTGGGGTCGGAGCCGCTTGACCGATGGTGGCGCCGGCGAGATAGACAACGGCGACTAGGGCAATCCCCAGCTGGCCGCCGAAGGCATTGACAGCGGCATAGAGCACGCCGATGAAGGCCAGGTTCAGCAGCAAGATGCCGCCGACCCCTTCGATGAGCTTGCCGGGCCGTTGGGCGACGGTGACAAGGCGCGGGCCGACCTCCTTGAGGATGGGCCCGACCCGAGTGGTGATGAGTTTTCGCACGGCCGGGACGGCAAGTAGTGCGATGGCGCAGGCGGCGACCGCGATGACCGCGATCACGACGATCCGGGGGGGATTAAATGTCAAATCCGACTGCGTTCCGGCGGCGATGCCGAAGACGAAGAGCAGCAGGATATGTGAGGTAAATGCCATGACCTGGGAGACGCCAACACTGGCGGCGGCAAGGGCGGGGTGAAGCCCGGCTTTTTGCAGGAAGCGCATGTTGATCGCAACCGAGCCAAGGGTTGGTGGTGAAACCAAGGTGGCGAACGCGCCGGCGAGTTGGGCTAAGAAGGTGCGGTGGATGGGGATTCGCTCCGGCACGAATCCAGTTAGTGACCAAACCGCTGCTAGGAACGTCACGAGACTCAAAATCAGGGACAGTAGTACCCAGCCCCAGTTCGCCGTGCTGAATAGATGGACAAGATCCACCTGGGCCAATTGCGATAGCAGTAGATAGCCGGCGATTGAGCCGACGATGATCATCAGCAGCGTGCGGGGTCGAACTCGCTCAAGCCTGATCTGCTCGATTTCGCCGCCTTCGCGCAGGCCGAGCAAGGTGTCTCTTAGTAGAACAAGAATTTGCCGGTTCTTGCGCACCGCTTTACGCGTCAGGCCCGACAGGGCTACCGGCTGCAAGGCGGGTAGCGCGCGGGTTAGGGCATCGACGCCGAGGATGAGCCGACCGGCTTCGACGGATCGTTCGACACTGGTGAGCAGCGCGAGGGTGCAGAGCAACTCGGCTAGGTCAATGCGCTGGGCAACATCACTTGCGGCAATCGAGCCGCCGCCGTGACCGACGATCCAAATACTGCCATCGGTAGCCCGCAACAGATGATCGGCTGATAGGGCACGGTGGCTGCTTTGGTGTTCGTGCAGGGTGCGGACGGCCCGCCAGGCCCCTTGCAGATCTGCGTCGCTGAGGGCGCCGCCGACACTTGACTCATTGATATTCGTAAAAAGCTCACCGTCGATGAACTCATAGGCGAGCAAACTAGAGTCCGGGCCGATCTCGGTTGCGAGCAGCAGGCGCGGGGTGGGCACACCGGCGGCCGCGGCGGCAAATGCGATCAACGCCGCGTGATCTAGGGTCCTGCGCATATTGAAGGCGCCGGTGCCAGGCTCATCGCGTAGGCGCAGGGCCGTCCAAAATGCCAAGACCAAGCCGGCGCCTTCTAAGTCGCGGTCGAGCACGTTGATCCGTAACCGGGCACCGGAACGAGTGACCGCGCGATACCTACGCCCACGCGCGGTGGTGGTTTCGGAATCGAGGGAAATAAGGGGATAGCCACCACGGGCCAAGGCGTCGGCCACTTGCTGCCCGGTTGGCCGGGTGGTTGGGGTGCCGAGCGCGTAACGCGTGAGTAGGCCGATAGCCCAGCCCAAGGCGATGCTGACGCCGACTCCCGCTAAGGCGATGCCCGAACTCAAAACCGTCACGATGATGACCGAGCCGATAACGATGTAGCTGAGGACACTCCACGGTCGAATCGCGAGCAGGCGGGCGACCGTGATGAAGGCGATTAAGCCCCCGAGGATCGGCGCTGTTGATGCGCTATCGGGGCTGGTCGACCCAGCGAGGGCTACCAGTAAGCGCGGGACTCCACTATTTGAGACCGCCGCAGAGGCAACCGTCAGTAAGACGACCGCCGCTAATAGCGCGATTACCGCATCAAAGAGTTGGCGCGCGCGGCGGCGCACGACCAGCGCGACACCGGCGGCAATGGGTAGGCCCAAGGTGCCGATACCGCCGATGACATTTAGGGCCAAGATCACCGCCGAGGGCAGTGACTGAACCCCGCTGGTGACATCGTCCTCCAGGCCGGCGGTGGTGCTGGTGGCAAACCAGCCGACTCCGATAATCGCGCCGGTGATTGCAACGGCGAGGACAAAGCGCGCGAGGTCGAGGGGACGGCGGACCCGTCGGGCGATGACCTCGTCGTTGATCTGGACCCCGCTGGTGCCCAACGGCTGGGCTTCGGGGGTGGCGGTCACCGGTAGATAGTCTCAGAGGAGCGTCAGACGAAGGTGGTAGGCATGGCCCTATGAGGCAATCTGGGTCCCGGTCGTGGGTGCTTGACACCACCCCGCTGGCACCACCTGCCCCGGCAGTTTTGGACCCGCAACAACAGCAGGTGGTCGACCATCGCACCGGCCCGCTCCTGGTCTTAGCCGGCCCGGGCACCGGCAAGACCACCACGATCGTCGAGGCGATCACCGCGCGCATTACCGATCCAAGTGACCCACTAGAACCCGGTGCCGTCCTTGCGCTCACTTTTGGGCGTCGGGCCGCCGGGGAACTCCGCGACAAAGTGGTGCAGCGGCTCGGGGGTGGGGTGAGCCCGCTCGTTGCGACATTTCATTCCTTCGCCTATGGGCTGATGCAGCAAACCGCAACGGTTGGCGAGCTGCGTGATCCACCGCGGCTACTCTCCGGGGCCGAAGAAGATGTCCGCATTCGCGATCTCTTGGTCGGCGCAATACAAGATGGCACTATCAATTGGCCCGAAGAGCTAGCCGGCGCCGTCACCACTTTAGGCCTGGCAAATGAAATCAGGTCGGTGCTGGCCCGGGCCCGGGAGCTCGGCCTTGACCCCGGTCAACTTGAGCGCATCGGCGCCAAGTCCGGGCGCCCGGCTTGGGCGGCGATTGGCGCGCTCGCCGAACAAGAAAGCGCCGTCATGGTGCTGGAGAATGTTTGTGATTACACCGAACTCCTGCACCGCGCGGTGATCGCGGCGCGCACCCCAGATGTTGCCGCCCAGTTGCACCGCACCTATCGCGCGATCTACGTCGACGAATATCAAGATACCGATCAACTGCAGGTGGAGTTACTCAAGGCGCTAGTGGGCCCGCGCACCAGCTTGGTTGTAGTCGGGGATCCCGACCAGGCGATCTACGGGTTTCGCGGCGCAGACATCCACGGGATCTTGAATTTCCCGGAGCAATTTCGCACCAGCGCCGGGTCGCCAGCGCCCACTGTTATCTTGCAGCGCACGCGCCGGTTTGGGCCAAATATTCGCAAGGCGGCGACCGCAATCCTCGGTGCCCGACCGATTGGCTCATTCACCAAGGAGCAGGTGCATGCGCATCGCAACCCCAGCTGCGTTGGCGGTTCGCCGTTGGCTGGCCACCCCGCAACCGACATCGTCGAAGTCCAACTCTTCGATGGTGAGTCATCGCGGGCGGCCCACATCGCAGAGCAAATTCGCCGCGCACACCTAGACGATGGGCTGCCTTGGGCCGATCTGGCGGTGCTTGTTAGATCAGCGCAGCAGATTCCTTTAGTGCAGCGGGCGCTGATGCAAGCAGGGGTGCCGACAACAATCGCTGCCGATGAAATCCCCTTACGCGCCGAGCCCGCGGTGGCCGTGCTGCTACACGCTGCCGAGATGGCGGTAGACCCGAGTCGAATCACCGCGGAGCAGGCACTTGATTTACTGACCGGCCCACTAGGTGGCCTTGATGCAAGCGACTTGCGAAGTTATGGCCGGGCCTTGCGGGCGGCGGCGCGCATAGCCGATCCGCTGACCCCGCCTGGCTTTTCCGATCACCTCATCCGCGACACCTTGCGTGGTGATCTTGAGATCCCGGCCACCGTGCCCGAAACCGACCCTGCCCGATTGACCGTCGAGCGCAGCGCCGCGCTGCTTCGGGCCGCGCACCAACTTATTCGCGCGGGGGCCGGGCCGGAGGATGTGCTCTGGGCTATTTGGTCCGGTCGGGTTGCCGGTGGACAACTCACTGGTGGGCGGTCACATGGTTGGCCGGAGCGGTTACAAAATGCTGCACTTGCGGGTTCGCGTGCGGCACACCATGACCTTGACGCCGTCATCGCGTTATTTGAAACCGCCGAGCGCACCCAGTCTCGATATAAAGGGTTCGCGGGCTTGCGCAACTTCTTGATTTTGCTAAGCAATCAGCAACTACCGGCCGAATCGGTGGCCGATCGGTCGCTCAGCCGTGACGCGGTGCGGATCTTGACCGCACACCGGGCCAAGGGGCTGGAGTGGGAGGCCGTCTGGGTGGTTGGCGCCGAGGAGGGCCAGTGGCCCGATCTTCGCACCCGCGGTTCGATTCTGGAGCCAGACCGGTTAACCCGGGCCGGGGTTGCCGATGGGGTGCGCCCGGCCGATCTCCTGGCCGAAGAGCGCCGGTTGTTTTATGTTGCGTGCACGCGGGCCAGGCAACGTGTCGTCGTCACCGCTATTGCCTCGGGCACCGATACCGGGCCACAGCCGAGCCGGTTTATCGGTGCCTTGGGAGTGGTAGCCGAGACCAAACCGGGCCGTCCGCGTTTTGCCGCCGCCCTGGACGGTTTGGTTGCGCGGCTGCGTCAAACCTGCATGGACGAGGAGGCCGCACCGGCCCTGCGCGCGGCCGCGGTCACCCGGCTGGCTGCGTTGGCCGGGGCCGCGGACGAAAGCGGTGCGCCACTTGTTCCGGTGGCCAATCCGGATTCGTGGTGGGCGGTCGGTGCGGTAACCGAAGGCGCCCGGCCGGTTCGGGCCGCGGACGTTCCGATCACTTTGTCCGGTAGCGGCCTTGAGTCCATCAATAGCTGCTCCCTGCGTTGGTACTTCGAGCATGAGGCCAGAGCTGAAACCCTGCGTCCAGCCGCAACGAAATTCGGCAGCGTGGTGCATGCGGTTGCCGACTACGTGGCCAAGGGTGATGTCCCGGCCGACATCGACAGCATGGACGCATTAGTCGACCGGGTATGGCCGGATCTAAGGTTTGAATCCGCTTGGCAATCAGCGGCCGAGCGAGCGCAGGCCCGTACTGCCCTTACCCGCTTCTTGGTCTATCACCTGCGTGCCGATCGGCGGTTGTTAGCAAGTGAGGAATCCGAAGAAGCCTTTGTTGATGTGCCGACACCGGCTGGTGGTCTGGAGCGGGTGCACCTGCGCGGATTCCTGGATCGCATTGAGATCGACAGCCAGGGCCGGTCGGTGGCAATTGACCTGAAGAATATGAAGACCCCGCCGCCCGATAGCAAGGTGCCAGAGCACGCCCAGCTTGGGGTCTACCAGTCATTGCTCCGCGCCGGTGGTCATGAGGTCGGTGGCGCTGCGCTCGTGCAACTTCGCGTCAATGCCGGCAAAGGTGCGTTGGAACCCAAGGTGCAGTTCCAAGAGCCATTGGAACAAATCTCACCTACCTGGGTGGATCTTGAGCTTGGCGCAGCCGCGCAGACTCTGCGCACCGAGGAGTTCACCGCGGTAACCGGCTCCCATTGCCTGTTCTGTGCGCACAAACGCAATTGCCCAGCGCAGCCCGAGGGTGCTCAGGTGGTCGAATGAGCAGGTCGTCGAATGAGCAGGTCGTCGAATGAGCCGGTGTTCACATGAGTGAGCTAAAGAAAGTGGATCTCGATAGCGCACTCGGCTTCACCCTAAGCGATGAGCAGTGGGCGGTGGTCTGCGCACCGCTGGAGCCGGCGGTGGTGGTGGCCGGCGCCGGCACCGGCAAGACCACCTCGATGGCGGCACGGGTGGCTTGGCTGGTGGCAAGTGGGTATGTGCGCGCTGATGCGGTGCTCGGCCTGACATTTACCAATAAGGCCGCAGCCGGATTACTTGGTTCCATGCGATCGAGTTTGTCGCGCCTTGAAGTTGCAGGTCTGATCGTTCCTGGTTTTGTGCATCCGGCTCAGGAGTTGGAGTTTGATGATGAAAGCACCGGTGATCCGCAGGTGCTCACCTATCACGCCTTCGCCAAGCGCATTATTGATGAGAACGGCATGCGCCTTGGGCTCGAGCAGGGCAGCACCTTGCTTGCAACTGGCGCGCGTCACCAACTGGCCTACCGGGTGGTCTGTCGCACCGCGTTGCCGTTGGCGGATTTGGGTAAGTCACCGGTCAACTTGACCAATGAGCTGTTGGCCCTCGATGACCAACTAGCGGATCTAGCGATCACACCTGAGCGGTTAATCGAGCACGATGAGGAGGCGATCGCACGGCTCCTTGGGCATGACTCCTTGCAGGAGATCGGCAAGAAGATGCTCGCCACCTCGAAGCTTCGGGTGGCGCTGGCTGGGCTGGTCCTTGAATGGCGCGCCGAGAAGCTAGTGCGCGATGTCCAAGACTTCGCCGATCAGACCCGGGTGGCCCTTGAGCTGGTGACGAAATACCCAGACATTGCCGAGAAGCTGCGGGGTCGTATCCAGGTGGTGTTACTCGATGAGTATCAAGACACCTCTTTGGCGCAGCGGATGCTGCTACAAGGATTATTCGGTGGCGTTGCCGGTAATGGTCATCCGGTAACCGCGGTCGGTGACCCGTGCCAAGCGATTTATGGTTTCCGCGGGGCCAGCGTCGACAACATCGACTCATTCAAAAAACACTTCCCGGTGGTTCGTAATGGCATCGAGTCCGAGCCGGTGTCGTATCCGCTGGCGACCAATCGCAGGTCCGGGCCGGCGATCTTGGCGGTGGCCAATGACATCTCGACCGAATTGCGGCAGCGGCACCCGGGTATCGGTGCGTTGCAGGCCGGTTCACCTGAACGCGGGCCCGGCAAGGTGCAATGCGCACTATTTGAAACCGCCGACGCCGAAAAAGCTTGGGTGGTGCAGGAGATCGTGGGGTTAGGCGGTGCGCGCGGAACGAAAGTCAAGTGGGGCGATATTGCGATCTTGGCCGCCACCGGCCGCGACCTAGTTGAACTCGATACCGCCTTGCGCGCCCAGGGCATCCCAACGCAGCTACATGGGGCAGCGGGGCTGTTGCGGCAACCGGCGGTTATCGAGATCCGGAGCATGCTGGAGGTCCTGCATAACCCAATTGCGAACCCGGCGCTGGTTCGAATCCTCACCGGCCCAAGGTGGCGGATCGGGGTGCGTGATCTCGCGGCGCTGGGTAAAAGGGCCGGGGTGCTCGCCGGTGGTGGGCACCGGCAAGTTTCCGCCGATGTCACAGGTGCTCTCGATGAGGCGGTGGCCGGCAGTGATCCGGTCGAGGCGGTATCACTTTCCGATGCGCTGGCTGATCTCGGTGATCTAACTGCTTTTTCGCCGGCGGCGAGCACGAGATTTACTGCACTCGCCACGCAGATCAGGGGATTGCGCCGCCATGTGGGTGAGCCATTAACTGATCTGATCAACCGCATTTTGACTTCGACCGGGTTGTCGGTTGAGATCGCGGTAGCCGACAGCGCGGAGCAGCAGCAGTATGCGGTCACCAGTTTGCTCGACCTCGCGGCGGAGTTCACCGATATCGACGGTGGTCACACCCTGGGTGCTTTCTTGAGCCGGTTAGCCGATGCCGAAAGATTTGATGTGGCGTTGCCCGTTGATATCGTTCTGCGGGAAAACGCGGTGCAGTTGCTGACAATTCACAAAGCCAAGGGGTTGGAATACCCGCATGTTTTCGTGCCTTCGGTGGCCAAGGGCGCATTTCCCGGCGGTGGTGGGCGCAGCGCGTGGCCAACTAGCGCGTCAGCGGTGCCCTGGCAGTTGCGTGAGGATGTGACCGATGACCTCGCTTCCTTCCCGGACCTAGATGAAAGCCCGCGCGATAAAGACCACAAGGCCTATCAAGTGATTTTGCGTGATCAGCAAGTTGCCGACGATCAGCGCCTGGCCTACGTGGCCTTTACCCGTGCCGAGTACTCACTAACCGTGACCGGGCATTGGTGGGGCCCAACCCAGGTGAAGTTCCGCGGCCCCGACCCCTACTTAACGATGATTCGCGACGCTTGCCTGGGCGGGGCAGGTGCGGTCATCTACTGGCACCCGCAACCGGCCGACGATGCCACCAACCCGGCACCTGAATCGGGAACCGTTGAGTACGCGTGGCCGGCGCCAATTGCCACCGCCGCAAAGGTGCGCCAGGTTGGCGATCAGGTGCGTGCGGCAATGCTGGCGCCGCCTTCGGCGAGCACCGCACCAGCCCCTGCGGCCGAGCTTTCGGCCGGTGCGGCCGCAATCGTTGCGCGCTGGGATCTAGATGCCGAAAGCCTGCTGGCCGAAGCGAGGCGCCGCCGGGAGTTGGTTCATACCGTGCGCCTACCGGAATCCCTCTCGGTAAGTGCGCTAACAGATGCACTGCGCGACCCGGTCGCGACCGCGATGCGCTTAGCGCGGCCGTTACCCCGGCAACCAGCACCCGCCGCTCGGCGCGGCACGAGCTTCCACCTATGGCTCGAGAGCCGGTTTGGCCAACAAAGCCTGCTGGACCCCGATGATCTGCCCGGGTCCGCAGATCACGAAATCACCAGCGATAGTCAACTTGAGGAGTTAAAGCAGGCTTTCGAGAAATCCGCCTACGCCAAACTCCAGCCCATCGCGATTGAAGAGCCATTCGCCTTGATTTTGGGTGGCCGGGTCATCAAGGGCCGGATCGACGCGGTCTTTAAAAACGGTGACCGCTACGACGTCATCGATTGGAAGACCGGATCGGCGGCATCAATCGACCCATATCAAATAGCGCTGTATCGCCTGGCTTGGTCAAAGCTGCGTGGCGTGCCCATCGCCGACATTGATGCGGGGTTTGTGCTGGTGGCCACCGGCGAGATCATCCGACCCGAGCCGCTACCGAGCCTGGACTTTCCTTGATCTAGCGAATTGAACCGGGGCCGGATTCATCACCGGGCACGATGATGGGTTCGGCGCTGTCACCATCGCGCGACTGCACCGCAAGTTGCTCACCGGCCTCCTCGGTCGGGGTGCGGCGGGCACCGGCGAGGGCGCGCATCCACTCCCGTGCCGGTTCTTCGACAAAGCGCCACATCAACCACGCAATCGCAAGCGCACCGGCCACCAGGCCAAGGGTGCCAATGGCATAGAGCACGCCACCGTCAATGCCAACCGCGTTCATCCCGGCTCGCCAGAGCCCGAACCAAACCAGGTGGGTCATATATAGGGAGTAGGAGATGAATCCGCCGAGCACCATGGTGCGCGTCGAAAGGGTGCGGGCTAGGCCGCGCCGTGACAGTGCGAGGGCACCGATCCACGCGATAAGAAACGGCACCAGAAGTAGATGGAAATACGGCGGCAGCGCTTCCGCGTCAGCGCTGAGGTTGGTCGCCGGTGGTTGCGCGGCTGGCAGGTTACCGAGGAAGACAGCTCCGGCGATAACGATTAGGGGCAAAATAATGGACAAGGTGCTGGCGAGTTTTTGGACCCGCGGCTTTGGGTCAGCGGCGGCATCGGGGATGAAACGACGCACGATCAAATAGGTGATGGCGCCCGCGGAGAACTCACACAGGATGCGATAGGTCGATCCCCAGTTGTCGGTGTAATAGGCATCGGAGGTATTCAACCCGTAAATGACTATCGGGATAAGTACGGCAACCCAGATAATTACCAAGACCGCGGTGCTGACCCGCCGGTAGAAAACCCAGATGAGCAAAATCAGCAGCGGGAAGATCAGGTAGGCGAGCCACTCCATTGAAAGTGACCAAGCCACGAAATTCCAGCCCCGCTGCGGGCTCGGGCCCCACTCCTGCACGAGCAGCAGGTTCTTGCCGAAGTCGATTGGGTTCAGCCAATCGCGGTCAAGGTCGGTTCCGGTGATTTTAGCTTGCGCGAAAACGGCAACACCCGCAATGACGAGCATGACTAAGTGCACCGGGTAAACGCGGGCCAATCGCAGCCACCAAAAATCAATGGTCTTGCGTCCGGCTAATCGCGGACCGAGTCGGGTTAAGTAAGTGTGGGTGAGGATAAAACCGGAGAGGGCGAAGAAGAGGTCAACACCGAGTCTGCCAACGCGCATGACATCTGGGAGGATCGGGATGGCGAGCAGCCCGAGGGTATTAAGTGGCCCCTGCAGGTGGTACAGCAGCACCCACGCGGCGGCAACGAATCGGATGCCGGTTAATTGGCGGATGAAGACGTTCACAAGATGTGATGGTGTCATGCTCGGATTGGGTTGTTACGCAGGCCACACCGGTGCACAGCCCAGTGGCCAATAGGCTCAAGGGGTGCCGGACCCATTGTTACTTGATGATCTGCTGTTATCGCGGACCGCGATGGATCGGGTGGCGCACCGGCGCACGGATAAAGACTGGCTACTTGAGCGCCGGAGTGACCTAAGCTCAAAGGTGCTCTGGGTGGCCGCGGGCGTCAGTGCCTGCGCGGAGGTGGCTGGCGGCGTCGAATTGGTATTCACCGCAGCGAGCGACCTCGCACCCGAAGTCGACTTGAGCTTTCTCGGCATTGATTGCATTGGTGGGGCCTATTTCGCGGCCCACATCCAATCACCTGAGGATGCACCGGTCCAGAGTGACTGGAAGTCACTTCGCGAGGTGGGCCGATCACTAAGTGATCTTGAGGCCGGATTGCTGGTGACAGCGGTTGCGCTGGATAACTGGCGGTCTGCTACTCGGCGCTGCGCGAAATGTGGTGGCGATCTAATTCCCAGTAATGCTGGTTGGTCACTGCATTGTGTTATCGATGAGGTAGATCACTTTCCGCGCACTGAACCGGCGGTGATCGTGCTGGTTCGCGATGGCGAGGACCGAGCACTCTTGGGGCGACATGTGAATTGGCCACCCGGCTTGGTTTCCACTTTTGCCGGGTTCGTCGAAGCCGGTGAGTCAGCGGAGGCTGCGGTGCGCCGGGAACTAACCGAGGAAACCGGGGTCCTGATCGACGACCACCCGGACGCGGTGCAGTACTTGGGGAGCCAACCCTGGCCGTTCCCCGCTTCGTTGATGCTGGGCTACCACGCTTGGGCCAAGGACACCACGATAAAAGTCGATGAGACCGAGATCGCCGAGGCCAATTGGTATAGCCGCGAGGAGCTTCGCGCGGCCTGCGCAGCCGGTGAAATTAAATTACCGTCCGCTATTTCCATTTCCCGTCGGTTGATCGAGCGTTGGTACGGTCAGGAGTTACCGGCCACTTGGTCTTGGTAATTTAAATGACGACGCTAACCCCGCGACAGATCCACCTTCGAGGGCTGTCCTGGGCCTTCCTTGGGGTGCTGCTTTTCTCCTTTTCGGTGCCGCTAACCAAAGTCGCGGTTGGCGGGTTCAATCCGTTTCTGACCGCGACCGGCCGCGCGGTTATCGCCGGCGTATTGGCCGCGTTGATTTTGTCGGTCAATCGGGTGGCTTGGCCGGCCCGGGCATTGATTCGGCCGCTGCTGCTAACCATGGTCGGTGCAGTCTTCGGTTGGCCCATCTTGATCGCGATCGCACTGCAGTACACGACTTCGGCCCACGTTGCCGTCATCGCCGCATTCATGCCGCTGTCGACAGCGATCATCGCGGTTGCTCGAACCCATGAAAGGGTCAGCGCAAAGTTTTGGTTAGCCGCAAGTGTCGGGACTGTTGCCTTGGTGGTTTTCGCACTTGGCCGAGGTGGTGCGAGTAGCCCTAATTACTGGGCTGATTTGCTAGTGGTGGGTGCGATGTTGTTTTCCTCCTGGTGCTATGTCGAGGGGGCGGCCGTCACGAAGGTGATGCCGGGTTGGCAGGTGATCTCCTGGGTTGTTGTTTTCGCCCTGCCAATAACGGTGCCCGCGTCGATGCTGTTGTGGTTTACGACCAGCGCCGATTACGCGACAACGGGGGCGCAATGGTTCGCGCTCATCATGCTTGGCATATCGTCGATGTACTTCGGGTTTTTCGCTTGGTATCGGGGCCTTTCGATGGCCGGTATCGCCAGGGGTAGCCAGGTGCAGCAGTTGCAAGCGCTACTTACCTTGCTGTGGTCGGCGCTCCTGCTAGGTGAAACCGTCACCTGGCCGACGGTGCTCGCGGCTGGTGTAGTCATCGCCTCGGTCATCTGGGCGCAACGCAGCCGGCGGGCCGAATTCATTGCCCCGGAGGAGTGACTACTGCAGGCCGAGTTTGGCCTTAACTTGGCCGATCGACGGGTTAGCGAGCGCGCTGCCATCGTCAAAGAGCATGGTTGGCACGGTCTGGTTGCCCCCGTTGACGGATTCAACGAATGCCGCTGCCACCGGATCGACCTCAATATCGACCTCTTCGAAGGAAATGCCCTCGCGGCCCAACTGGGCTTTTAGCCGTTGGCAGTAGCCACACCAAACCGTCGTATACATCTTCATCTGGGCAACGCTAGCGTGCACCTGTGATGGGTGAACCAGGTGAGGTACTAGCCGGGCTCGATGACGAGCAGCAGGTGGTAGCCACCAGCGTGCACGGCCCGGTCGTAGTGCTGGCTGGGGCTGGTACCGGCAAGACCCGGGCCATCACCCACCGCATGGCCTATGCCGTGGCGACCGGGGCCCATGAGGCGCGGCGGTCACTGGCGGTCACCTTCACCACCCGGGCGGCCGGTGAGATGCGGGTGCGGCTGCGCGAACTTGGGGTGGAGGGTGCCCAGGTGCGTACCTTCCATGGCGCGGCGCTGCGCCAACTGCGCTACTTCTGGCCCCGGTTAAGTGGCCAGCCATTTCCTGAAGTCCTACCCAGTAAGGCGCGGCTGCTCGCTGAGGCGGCGTCTAAGTCTGGGATAACGACAAATGCGGCGGTGATCCGCGATCTCGCCTCAGATATCGAGTGGTCGAAGGTGAGCGAGCTGGCTGCACGTGATTTATTAACAGATCCACGTGCCGCTGCGCATCAGTGGAGCCTGGATCTAGCCGATGTCATGAAGGTCTACGCCGCCTATGACGACTTGAAGTCCGCGCGTGGCTTATTGGATTTCGAGGATGTGCTTTTGGTTACCGTCGGAGCCCTGCAGACGCGCCCGGATATCCTCGATGAGGTCCACTCGGCCTATCGCTGGTTCACCGTGGATGAATTTCAAGATGTCAACCCGCTGCAGCATCGATTGCTGACCCTTTGGCGTGGGGATCGTGATGAAGTCTGCGCGGTTGGCGACGTCAGTCAGACCATCTACTCCTTCACCGGCGCATCTGCTGACTACTTGGTGAACTTTCGCACCGAGTTCCCCGACGCCACCGAGGTGCGACTCGTCAACTGTTATCGCTGCACACCGCAGATAGTGGAGAGAGCGAATTCGGTGATCGCACAGGCGCACTCGCGGGCCGCGGTGATTTTAAGATCCATGCGCGAACCCGGGGTCGAGCCGGTGGTGGCGTCGCACCCGGACGAGGTAGCCGAAGCTACTGCCGTCGCTGAGTCGATTTCAGTCCATCTGCGTAACGGCATTTCAGCGCGAGACATTGCCGTGCTGTTTCGGATGAATGCCCAGTCGGCTGATCTCGAGGCGGCGCTGTCGGCGCGGGGGATACCGGTGGTGATGCGCGGGGCGGAACGGTTCTTTGATCGCCCAGAGGTGCGCGAGGGTGTTACGCGCATCCGGGGTGCGGCGCGCGGCGGTGGCGACACCGGGGTCCTTGGTGACGAAGTGCGTGGGATTCTAAGTGCTGCGGGCTGGGCCGCTGAGCGCCCGCAAGGCAGTGGCGCGGTGCGCGAGCGTTGGGAGTCACTTGCGGCGCTGGTCACCTTGGCCGATGAGAATCCGCAGTTGGATTTACCGGCATTTGTCGCGGAACTAGATAATCGCGCGCAGGCGCACCATGCCCCCGCGGCCGATGCCGTGACGCTCTCCTCATTGCATTCGGCTAAAGGCCTCGAATGGCAGGTGGTTTTCCTTGTCGGCTGCAGTGATGGCCTGCTGCCGTTGGCCAGTGCTGATACCCCAGCTCAAGTTGAGGAGGAACGCCGACTGCTCTATGTCGGGATGACTCGGGCCAAGTCGTACCTGCACTTGTCATGGGCCCGCGCTCGCGCACCCGGTGGCCGAGAGAATCGTGAGTTCAGCAGGTTCTTGGTTGAAGTGGGTGGGCCCGATGGGGAATTTTCTGATGGGTTCGACGGTGACCGATCAGGCGGGAGGGTGCGCGCCGGTTCAGGTCGCGTGCGCACGGAGCGCAAGAAGCGCGGCCCGGCGAGTTGTCGCACCTGCGGTAAGAGTTTGGTCACCGCACCCGAGCGCACATTGGGTCGGTGCCGTACCTGCCCATCGAAATATGACCCGGAGCAATTCGAGCAGTTAAAGCGCTGGCGGCTAATGCAGGCGACCGAGCGCGAGGTGCCGGCCTTCGTCATCTTCACCGATGCCACCTTGTTGGCAATTGTCGAGCAATTGCCAACCAGCTTGGAGCAGCTATCAACTATCTCGGGTATCGGCCCGGCGAAGTTGGAGTTGTATGGGCCGACCTTGCTCGAACTCCTTAGCGATTCGACTTTGTAGTGAGAAAATAACTAATCACTCGCGGTCGTGAAGTCCGGTACCCAGCGCTCGAGTTCTGCCCGCATCGGCACTGTTGCACCGAGTTGACAAAGTACCCCGATGCAACCCAACCAGACTCGATGAATCAAGGCGTAGGACGGCGGCAGGTTCAATTTCAGGCCGACGGTGAAATCAGGATTGCGCATGTCATTCATGCGAGTGAATTGGCCGCGCATCCAATCGCGGGAGAAGGTGAACTCCGCATGGCGAGCGGGCTCGACGAAGGGCGCTAGATAGCCCAAGAGTTGCTCGGCGTCGATATCGATATTGGGCTTGATGAAACCCTCGGTGCGCAGGCCATCGATCACCATTTGAGCGTCGCCGAGTTGCGCGATTCGAAGCAGCGTCCCCATGGCGGTCGGCAGACCGCCCGGTAGGGCGGCGCAGGCACCGAAATCGAGTACCCCGAGTCGACCATCAGCGGTGACCCGGAAGTTCCCGGGATGCGGATCGGCATGCAACAGCCCGGCTCGCGCGGGGCCAGAGAGCAAGAAGCGTTCATAGAGTGCGCCGGCGGCATCACGCTCGGCTTGGGTGCCGTCTTTGATGATGGTCGAGAGCGGGGTGCCGTCAATCCACTCACTGACCAGCACGTGCGGTGCCGCCACCAATACGTGGGGGATGACGAACTCGAGGTCGCCTTCAAACGCAAGGGCGAAGGCCCGCTGATTCTGGGACTCGTGCAGGTAGTCAAGTTCGTCAACGGCGCGATCCCGGAGTTCGTCGAGCAATGGCTTGATATCAAGCCCGGGAATCCAAGATGCGAACATCTTGCCCATGCGTGCCATTTGATTCAGATCGCTGATCAGCGCTTTATCCGCCCCTGGGTATTGAACTTTTACCGCGACCACTCGTCCGTCATGCCAGATGGCTCGATGCACCTGGCCGATTGAAGCCGCAGCTGCCGGCTGGTCGGAGAACTCAAGGAATTTGGCGCGCCACTTCGTGCCGAGTTCCTCGGCGAGAATTTGGTGGATCGAATCGGCAGGTAGTGGTGGTGCGGCATCTTGGAGCTTTGTCAGGGCCGCCCGATAAGGCCCGGCCATTTCCTCGGGCAGGGCGGCTTCGAAAATACTCATGGCCTGGCCTAGTTTCATGGCCCCGCCCTTGAGTTCACCGAGCACTTTGAACATCTGTTCGGCGGTGCGGGCCTGCAACTCCGCTGCCACAAGCTCAGCGGACTTGCCACCAACTCGCTTACCGAAGCCAAGGGCGGTCCGGCCGGCGAATGCCGCCGGAAGCGCAGCCATCCGCACGCTGCGGGTGATGGCGTTGCGCGGGAGTTCGGCCATGCCTCATTGTCACCCAAACGAGAGGTGCGCGCGAACCGGGTCAGCCTGCGGCCAGGTGCAACCGCAAAGTGGGTGCGAAGGTCGCGCGATGGGCCGAGCCCGCCCACCGGGTAGGCGCAGTTCGAAAGCCAGTTCGCACCAAAGTTCGGGGTTGGCGGGTTGGTCTATCCAGGTGCGAATGAGCAGCGCGGTTTGGATCGCGGCGGCCCGAACCAGAAGTCGATCCAGCGGCAGCGTCTGCAGGCGCCGGAGCGCGCTGGCCAATTGCAGGGTCACTTTCGGCCACATGGCATCAGCATCGACCGCGTGCAGATACGTACATCGAAGGCAACTGGTTTTACCGGGTATCACAATTGGCCCGATTACGGCCCGCGCACCGTAGACCGTGGCCGGCAGGTGCGGGTGCTCATGTAGTGGGGTATCGACGTCGTCGATGATGTCCGGGTGGGCGCCGTCAGCGAAAACGACCAACACCCGGTTAGCGTCAGGTATAGATGGAGTTGCACCAATTGGGTTCACCCGCAGGCCGCAGATTTCAACGAGTTTGAATATCTCATTGGCCAGTGCGCCACTACCGACGATGTAGATGCTCGCGTCCTGACGATTCTCGATTGCATCAAGTGCCATTCGCCCGGCGGGGTAGGTGTGGGCCGCGGCTGCCAGATCTCCCACCTGCTCATCGCGTTCGACGGCACCTAGCCAGCGCCAACTACTTGGCATATCTGTTGCGTCTTCGAGGGCACCGAGGCTTTGCAGGGTGCGGATTATGCGGCCAGCGGCTGCTGGCGCAATACCGAGTTGGTCGGTGATCTCACCCCAGGTGCGCAGGCCATCAAGGCTGCGCAGCCAGGTGGCGTGCACGGCGTCCATCTGGTCCAAAACCGCCCGGGAATCGCTCGAGCAGATCACTAGGTGCCCGGTTTCGCGCCAGACCATGGGAAAGTCGCGCCGGTAGCGGGGGCGGGCCCCCGGCGCCATCAAGTTAACAAGCAGGTCAGGTAATTCGCAGGTGCTCATAGCGGCAGATTGCTACCCGCTGCCTGTGGATTGCTAGTTGCTATGCACAGGGGATATGCGGTAATGCAGGTAACCGTTCGGGCAGACCACCGGCCGGGCCGGTTGACCCCGAGCCGCCGCGGGAAAATGTCCGTTTTATCCTGTTATTTGGGGCTAAATGCCTGAAAACACGGGCGAAATCCGGTTCCGTTTGCTCGCGCCGCGACGGATCGGCCCACTTGGTGCCCTATCGTAAATAAGTCCCAACCAGATGAGGTGGTGCAGACCACCTGGCCGCAGGAGCGGTTCGGCAACCAAGTGGAGGTCCCCATGGCTGAGAGCTATACGGGCGAGGCGTACTGCGTTAAGTGCAAGGCAAAGCGTGAGTTCACCGGTCACGTAGAAGAGACCAATGGACGCCGCTTTGCCAAGGGCATCTGCCCGACCTGCGGCACCAAGGTGACCCGCATCCTCGGAAAGGCCTCTTCTTAGGTCAGCCGAGCACGAACATCAGGAGGCGGGGCCGCAGGGTTTGGGCCCCGCCTCGCAATTTGGGCAGCTGGTCCGTTTTGGTATTTGGAGGTAGTCCCGGTCGCGGCCGGTGGCCGTCGCCGAGGTTTATGGCGGGCCGGGGTACCGTGCTCTGGTGAGCACCAACCCACCCTTTGGCTTCGGGGTCCCAGACTCTGGCGGCGGCGGGTTCGATATGTCCGCCCTTGGGGCCGCTCTGCAGCAACTTGGCCAAATGATGCAAAACCCAAGCAGTGGTCCGGTCAATTGGCAGCTGGTGCGAGATATTGCTCGGCAGGTGCTGGCGAGTGCCGGTGACCCATCGGTGGCCGATGCGCAGTCGCGGGCAGTTGTTGATTCAGTTCGGCTGGCCGACCTTTGGCTCGACGAGGCCACCACCTTGCCCGCGGTGGGCCAAGTCCCAAAGGCGTGGAGCCGCTCGGAGTGGTTGGAGGCGACGTTGCCAATGTGGCAGCGTTATGTCGAGCCGATCGCAATTCAGATGCAGCAGGTCCTCACTGATGCGGGGCCAAGTGATCAGGATGTCTCGTCCGATGACCTAAGTGCGGCGTTGCCTGAGCAACTTCGCGGACTATTCCCCGGTGGCGTCCCGGACGAGATGCTGGCAATGCTCCGTCCAATGATGGGCATGGTGCAACAACTAGGAGCTGCAGCGTTCAGCATGCAGTTGGGGCAGTCCCTTGCGGCACTTGCCCAAGAAGTAGTCAGTGCCGGCGATATCGGCATCCCGCTATTACCAGATGCGACTTGCGTGTTGCTGCCTAACAACATTGAGCAGTTCGGTGCCGGCATTGGCGTAGCAGCCGATGACGTCCGCCTTTATTTAGCCCTTCGGGAGTCAGCCCACCAACGGCTTTTTGCACACACGGCTTGGCTGCGCCCGCGCCTGATGGGAGCCATCGAAGAGTATGCCGGTGGTATTCGGGTCGACACCTCGCGACTTGGTGACGCGATGTCCGGTGTTGATCTAAGCAACCCTGAAGCATTGCAGCAGTTGATGGCATCGGGGCTGCTTCAACCGGCCGACACCGACGAGCAGCGTGCGGCACTGGTTCGACTCGAGACCCTCCTGGCCCTAGTTGAGGGCTGGGTTGACGATGTTGTCGACACGGCCATTGCTGAGCGAATGCCAAGTGCCCTTGCCCTGCGCGAGACCATGCGCAGGCGTCGTGCTGCCGGTGGGCCGGCCGAGAAAATGTTCGCCACCCTTGTCGGGATGGAGTTGCGGCCAAGGTCACTGCGCGAGGCGGCTAACTTGTTCGCGGCAGTTCGAAGCCTAAAGTCAATCGCTGACCGCGATGGCCTTTGGGGTCACCCAGACCTGCTACCAGATGGCGAAGACCTGACCGACCCATTGGGATTTGTTGAGCGCAGTAACCAACCAGATGTGGGCTGACGCATACTCCACCTTGCATTCGTGGCAGCCGCCGACGACGGCACTGGGATGCCGGCGCGACGAGTACCTTGAATTCTTGACCGCCCACGCCGACGGGGTCTGGCGCGAGTGCAGAGTTGGTCACCTCACCGCGAGCGCTTTGGTGCTCGATGAGAAACGACAGCGGGTCCTGCTCACTTTGCACCCCAAAGTCGGCAAGTGGCTACAGCTAGGGGGCCACCTGGAGTTAGGTGATAACTCGGTTCGTGCCGGGGCCCTTCGCGAGGCCATCGAGGAAAGTGGCATCAGCACGATGCGCATGAGCGCGGCTCCCGTCTGCCTTGATCGGCATCCGGTGCCGTGCGCCGGTGGCCAAAGTGAGCACCTGGATATGCAGTACTTGGCCTTGGTGCCGACCAGCGCGCGGGCAGTGATGAGCGCCGAATCTGATGACCTGCGGTGGTTCGACCTAGCGCAGTTGCCACTTGACCTAGATCAAAGCGTGCGAACGCTGATTGAACTTGGCTTGGACGAGGTGCACGTGCGCTAACCGGTAGGTAAACAACGAAAGTGGGTGAAAAAAGTTTTTATCCACACCCTGTGAAAAGACTTTTACCCATGGTTTGCCGCAGGCGGGCTGGTCATCCTCAGGTTCATCCACAGGCTTGTGCACCGCGTTTCCACGGTTAACCCCTAGGTTTCCACAGCCTGTCCCCAGCTGCGTCCACAAGGAAATGGGGCAACCGGGGTGAAGCCGTTGACTCGGTCATGGGCAGGTCCATAAGTTCAGTCTGACGAAACCTCCGGGATAACGGGTGCAGGTCCGCACGGGGAAGGTGGACCTGGGCTATGAGCCCCGGGGGTTTCGCTTTTCCCTCGAAAAGCCAGGTGACGTAGTCTTAGGCGGTGTCAAACCTGACTTGGTGGCTGATCCCGATTGGGGCCACGATTTTGGCCGTGGCTTGGGCGGCCTTTCGGAGCCGGCCGCGCCGGCCCACCGAAGCCGCAGCTGCCATGGATAACCTCCGCCGGCTAAACGACGCCATGTCCCGGCCACTGCCAAGTGAAAAACCAAGGTCTGAAACCGGGCCTGATGCGAAGGCGCCCGGTCGGCCAACCACATGAGTTCGACCAACAACTTAAGTGATGGGACTCCCGGGCCCATCGCGTCGGGCAAGCCCGAAGCCGAACCGCGCCGAGGCCGGGCCCTTGCTATCAGCGCGGCGACTTTACTCATCTTGGTTTCAATTGCCTTGCTGCTCCCGGTGCCATTTGTAAAGCTTGCACCCGGTCCGACATACAACGTCGTCGGGCAAGTAGAGGGCACCGAGGTCATTGAAATATCCGGTACGCAGACCTATCCGACCACCGGCGACCTCGACATGACAACGGTGCTGGAGTCAGGGGGCCCACGCGGTGGGTTGACGTTCGTTGACGCCATGGCCTCCTGGTTCAATTCAGCTGACGCTGTTGTCCCGCGCGAACTTATTTATCCGGACGACGTCACGGGTGAGGATGTGCAGACTCGCCAAGCGATGCTGTTCAACACTTCAGAGTCCGATGCAATTGCGGCAGCCTTGAATTACTTGGAGTTACCGCTGCAGACCGAAGTCGTAGTTACCGCGGTGTACTCCGAAACGCCGGCTGCCGGAATCCTCGAGCCGAAGGATCAGATCCTGGCAATAGACGGTGCGGAAGTGACCGAGCCGGTGGATGTCAGCGACACAGTGCAGAAAAACCCGGTCGGCACGACATTTAGCTTCTCGATCGACCGCGGCGGCGAGGCCAAGAAAGTCACGTTGAAATCTGCGGACAATCCAGATCAGCCGGGAACGCCTTACATCGGGATCGGCGTGGGCATGTATTACGCCGCAGAGTTTGAAATCAACTTCACCTTGCAAGATGTTGGTGGCCCAAGTGCTGGCACGATGTTTGCCCTCGGAATCATTGACAAGTTGACTCCGGACGAACTGACAAAGGGCCGTCACATTGCCGGTACGGGCACGATGTCACCAGCTGGGGCCGTAGGGCCAATCGGGGGGATCCGACAAAAACTTGCCGGGGCCAGCGATGCGGGAGCCGAACTGTTCTTGATCCCGGCGGTGCATTGCAAGGAGGCGGCGGGTTTCATCCCGGAGGGCTTGACGGTCACGCCGATCGCCACTTTGACCGAGGCGGTCGAGGCGGTCAAGACTTGGACTGCCGGAGGCACCGTCAAGGCGTGCCCGGCCAGTGCCGTAGGTTCTTGATATGACTTTTAATATGCCGGGTATGAGCGGATCAGGCGAGACTTCAGGGGCGGCCCCGCGGCGGCGTGGGGGAGTGCTTCTGCCGACTTTGATCATCCTTGGAGTTCTCGTACTTTCGTTCGTGCTGTTCACCGGGTTCTATACCGATTGGCTGTGGTTCCAGTCGGTGCAAAAGGCCCAGGTGTTCACGACTTCCCTGGAAACCCGGGCGATCTTATTCTTCGCGTTCGGTACGACGATGGCTTTAATAATTATTTTGGTCATGTGGTGGGCGTGGCGCACGCGCCCGACATTTCGCGGCCTGACTCCAGATCAAGCCAGCCTGGAGCGTTACCGGCTCGGTATCGACCCCTATCGGCGGCGAGTGACGATCATCGCCGGCATCGGGGTGGGGCTGATGGCGGGGCTAGCCGCAGCCTCTGAGTGGGGCACCTACCTGCTCTGGCGCAATGCCACCGAGTTCGGCATCGTCGACCCCCAGTTCGGCTTGGATCTGTCCTTCTACACCTTCACCCTGCCCTTTATCCGCTTCCTCTTGGACTTCGGGTTCGCCGTTACCTTTTTGTCGCTTGTTGCAGCTGTCGGGGTGCAGTTCCTTTATGGCGGCCTGCGGGTTCAGCCACGCGGTGACCGGGCCAGTGGGGCAGCCCAAGTGCAACTGTCGACGATCATCGCGGTGATCTTGCTACTCAAGGCGGTTGCGTACTGGTTCGATCGTTACGCACTTGCCACCCAGAGTCAGGCATTGGTCAGCGGATTCACCGGGCTGAAATACACCGACGTCTATGCGGTTTTGCCCTCCTTAAACATTTTGACATTCGTCGCGATCATTGTCGCGGTCTTGTTCATCGTGAATATTTTTAGGCGCTCCTGGGTGCTCCCGACCCTGGGCCTCGGGTTGATGTTGCTGACAACCATCGTGGTCGGCGGGCTCTACCCGTTCTTCATTCAGCAATTCACCGTTCGGCCGAGTGAATTGGTCAAGGAACAGCCTTACATCGAGCGCAATATCGACGCGACCCGTGATGCCTACGGCATTACGGATGTAAGCGTTAAGGATTACGAGGGCACCGTGGAGCCGCCCACGGAGGCCGAAATTGTTGCCAGCAAGGGCACCTTGGAAAATATCCGACTGCTGGATCCAGCGGTTGTCTCGCCCACCTACAACCAGTTGCAGCAGATTCGAGGCTACTACTCGTTCAACAACAAGCTCGATGTTGATCGGTACGACTTCTCTGGTGAGCAACGCGGCGCAGTGGTAGCTGTACGCGAAATCAACCTCGCTGGTATTCCTGATGGCCAACGTAACTGGACAAATGATCGCGCTGTCTATACCCACGGATACGGGTTCGTGTCGGCGTACGACAACACAGCCTTGAGCAATGGGCAGCCCGATTTCTTTGAGAGCGATATCCCGTCCAAGGGTGACCTGCTCATCGACCAGCCGCGCGTCTATTTCGGCGAGCTTTCGCCGAGCTACAGCATCGTCGGCGCTCCGGCGGGCTCGGAGCCCAGGGAGTTGGATTACCCAGATGATGCGAGCCCGACGGGCCAAAAGACAAACACCTATGAGGGCACCGGCGGCGTATCGATGGGCTCGATTCTGGGCCGGTTGGTTTTCGCCACCAAGTTCCAAGACAGCAATATCTTGCTTTCGGATCTGGTGAACTCCGACTCGCGCATCCTGTGGGATCGTGATCCGTTAACGCGGGTGGAGAAGGTGGCTCCGTGGCTGACCTTGGATCAAGATCCATATCCAGTGGTTGCCAACGGCCGCATTCAGTGGGTCATTGATGCCTATACCACTTCAAATCAGTACCCATACTCCAGCCGGATTTCCCTTGCTGATGCAACAAGTGACGCATTCGGTGCACGTTCTGTTCCGTCAGGGCTACTTCCGCAGGATCAGTTGAACTACATGCGCAACTCGGTGAAGGCTGTTGTTGACGCCTACGACGGCACCGTCACACTTTATGCTTGGGAGCCGGCGGATCCAGTACTGCAAACCTGGATGAAGGCGTTTCCGGGTGTCGTGAGTCCGGTCGCGGATATGTCAGCCGAGTTGATGGCTCATGTCCGCTATCCGCAGGACATCTTCAAGGTGCAACGGGTAATCCTTAGCCGCTATCACGTCACCGATCCGGCAACTTTCTATAACGGTACCGATGTGTGGATCGTGCCATTTGATCCAACGGTTTCCCCGGCGCAGGTGTTCCAGCCGCCGTATTACCTAACCCTGCAGATGCCAGATCAAACCGGACCGGCATTCTCCTTGACCACGACGTTCGCGCCGCAGCGGCGACAAACCTTGGCCGCATTCATGGCGGCCGACTCGGCGCCGGGCCCGGGCTACGGCAAGATCCGAGTGCTCCAACTGCCGAGTAACACCACCATCCCGGGCCCCCAGCAGGTGCAGAATAACTTTGAGTCCGATCCACTGGTGAGCTCGCAACTGTCCTTACTGCGTCGCGGGGGGTCCGAGGTCGAGTTGGGCAACCTGTTGTCTTTGCCATTTAACGGCGGCCTGCTCTACGTTGAGCCGGTTTATATCCGCGCCGCCACCGATGGCTATCCACTTCTGCGCAAAGTGCTAGTCGGCTACGGATCGAATGTCGCATTCGAGGACACCCTGACCGCTGCGCTCAACAAGGTTTTTGCGACTTCGCCAACGGCGAGCGTGGATCCGGTTCCCGATGATGGTTCCGGTGGCACGATCACCCCGACACCGACTCCGGCGCCTTCGACTCCTTCGTCGGGGGATCCGGCAACTGACCTAGCGTTCGCGATCGCCGACGCTCAAACGGCCTATGACGCCGGGCAGCGGGCGCTGGTCACCGGTGACTTCACGGCCTACGACGTGGCCCAAAAGCAGCTGGCCGCCGCATTGCAGCGGGCGGCGGATGCGCAAGCACTATTGAGCGGGGCGGCGCCGGTAGACGAAGTTGCACCTGCTGATGCTGAAACGGAAAACCCCGCGGCGTAACCGCGGGGCCGGCTCGGCTGCATCGCAATTACCTGGGTGCGTCATGCTTGGCTGGTGGCGGATGACCTGATAGTCAGTAAGTCTGTGGTGATCCCGCAGGCTGAATTGATGTGGAAATTCACAAGGTCATCTGGCCCAGGTGGCCAAAGTGTGAACACCACCGACTCCAGGGCGCAGTTGATATTTGATGTCGTGAATTCCCGTGGGTTAAGTGACCACCTGCGTGCCCGCGCGTTAGTCAGGCTGGAATCCAAATTAGTCGACGGATGCGTGGTGATTGCCGCGTCTGAGCATCGTTCACAACTGCAAAATAGAAGGGCGGCCGAGCAGCGGTTAGTCGAGTTGCTGAAGGAGGCCACCGCACCGCCACCTCGCGCTCGCCGGCCCACCCGACCAACCAAGGCCGCCGCTGAGCGGCGTATCAAGGAGAAGAAGGGACGTGGCCGCACCAAAGCGCTCCGGGCACCGGCAAATAGGGACGCTGACTGACCTGGATTTGGCCTAACGTCACCGTCCGTGTGGCACAATTTCGTCATAGCGGGACTCAGTAGGCGTGCGTTCCTCGCCACTGTTGCGGGCCTGAGTGCGGTGTGGGCGATCCCGAAGCAGGCCCTGGGCAGCAGGCTATCCGCACCGGCCACGGTGGGCACGGGTACGAGCACCCTGCAGCAGCGCATCGCCATCGGACCGGTCGCCAACAAGCAGTACCGCAAGCTCCTCACGCGGGTCGGTGAGCCGCACGTCGCGCGCCTCGACATTCTCGGACAGGTGCCCGACCCGAAGCGTGCTGATCGTCGTCGCTCGTTGTTCTACTTCGGCCATCTCTCCGACATGCACCTGATAGATGCGCAGAGTCCGGCCCGGCTTGAGCCGCTGATCGCCATGGACCACTCGCTGTGGGGCGGCGCGTTCCGACCGCAGGACACGCTCTCCGCGCATGTTGCCGCGGCGATGGTCACGAGCATCACAGACCTGCGGATTTCGCAGGTGACGGGTGCCCCCCTTGCGGCAGCCTTCGTCACTGGAGACACCGCCGACATGCTGAGCAGCTTGGAGACACGCTGGTATGTCGACCTTCTCGACGGTGTACCGATCACGCCGAACTCGGGCGACGTCGGGGTCTACGACGGCGTGCAGTCATGGTCCGAGGCGTACTACGCGTACCACCCGGAGGATCCGATCGGTGACTGGTTCGGCAACTACGGCTTCCCGGCGGTGCCCGGGATGCTCGATGCTGCGGTGGGCCAGGAGGTCAAGAGCCCAGGACTGCCAGTGCCCTGGTACGGCGTCTACGGCAACCACGACACCGTCTACCTCGGCACGCTGGGTGTGCCGGCCGCGCTGCGCGCTTTCGCCGTCGGCGACCGCAAGTTCTTCGACTGGACGGCTCAGGGCATCGACTACGTGCAGGGCTGGTCGGCGGATACGTCGGCGCTGGCGCGCATGCTGCATGTGCTTGAGGACAACATCGGCATCCACCTCGGCTCGAAGGCCGTCACGCCCGACCCGGCCCGCAAGCTGCTGCAGCAGCAGGACTTCATGGCCGCGCACTTCCAGACCACGCCGAACCCCGGTCCCGTCGGCCACGGCTTCACGCAGGCCAACCTCGACAGTGGCGAGACCTACTGGTCGGCGGACATCGGCCCGTTCGTCCGTGCCTTCGGCCTCGACACGTGCAACCAGATCGCCGGTCCGGACGGTGCGGTGCCCGAAGCCCAGTTCACCTGGCTGAGGCAGGGACTTGAGCAGGCCACGAAGGACGGAAAGCTGGCGATCTTGTTCAGCCACCACAACTCGTTCACCCTGGAGAACGACGCAGCCCTGGCCACCGAGCCGCAGCGACTCGTGCACGCGGAGGAACTCATCGCGATGGTGCTCGAGTACCCGAACGCCGTCGCGTGGCTCAATGGACATACCCATATCAACACGATCACGCCGCATCGCAACACTGCCGGAACGGGTGGCTTCTGGGAGATCACCACCGCTTCTTGCATCGACTATCCGCAGCAGCAGCAGGTGGTCGAGATCGTCGACAATCGCGACGGCACGATGTCGATCTTCACCACCGCCCTCGACCACGCGGCTCCGGCTGAGTGGAACGGCGACCTCAGCCCCCTCGGTCTCGCGAGTCTTAGCCGCGAGCTCAGCGCGAATGACTGGGTCGAGTTGCCGAGCATGCGCATCGGCTCGGTGATGGACCGCAACTGCGAGCTGCTCATGCCCGCCCCCATCGACCTGAGTGTCGTCACGGATGCCGCCATCGAGGCCGCGCAGGCGGCCGACCGCGCTCGGGTAATGGCCTACGAGCAGGGCTGGTCAACGCCATGACCCGGACCACGCCTCGACTCGCAATGACGGGAACGGCAGCCGTCATCGCGGCGATGCTGCTGGTGCTCACCGGCTGCGCATCGCAGATCGGTGGTCTTGCTCCCGTTGGCGGCGATGCCCTCACCGGCGTGCGGATCGCGGCGGTTGACGTGCTGCTTGAGCGCAAGCTCGAGATC
>Ga0247836_1001559_pt1 | contig 36243 bp, 24 predicted proteins | sample LaCruzMarch2015__4_FD_187116 | JGI IMG/M metagenome (GOLD analysis project Ga0247836, IMG submission 187116) | Freshwater microbial communities from meromictic Lake La Cruz, Castile-La Mancha, Spain - LaCruzMarch2015_14m | ecosystem: Environmental > Aquatic > Freshwater > Lake | place: Spain... | reverse complement strand
TTCATCTGCATGCTGAACCTCGCCGTTGGCGGTTGCTGCGCGATCAGCCGGGCCACAGTCATGACGTTGGCCTCGCTTTGCAGCCATTGCCGCGTCGCCAGAACGCCGGCCGCCAGCAGGATCACCATGATCCAGCCCAGCTTCTGCAGCATGTCGCTGAGGCCGATCAGCCCCCGGGTCAGCAGAGGAAGTTCCGCGCCCCGGGACACGAATACTCTCGTGATATCAGGCACAACATAGACCAGCATCAGACCAATGATCAGCATCGATACAACCGCCAGAAGGGCGGGATAAATCAGCGCCAACTGTACCTTGCGCTGCGATCGCTCACGTCTCTCGACGAAGTCGGTCAGGTGCGCGAGCACGGCATCGAGCTGGCCCGACTGCTCACCCGCAGCGACTGAAGCCCTGTAATAGTCAGGGAAAACCCGAGGGTGTTCTCCCAGCGCGACAGCGAAGCTGCGCCCCTCGAGAATCGCACCACGGACGTTCAGCAACACGGAGCCTTCCGGCCGCTTGGCATTCTGGTCGCCAATGATGCGCAGGGCCTGTTCAATCCGAATGCCGCTGCCGATCATTGTGGAGAGCTGACGGGTCAGGGCGGCAAGGGCCCTGTTACCGACGCTGGGCCGGAAAAAGCGAGCCAGATCGATGTCGCGCTTTCCCGGGCCGGCAGCTGATTCAGTCGTCAGTTCGACCGACGTCGGGATCAGATTGCGGTCGCGAAGAGCCCTTCGGGCACCCGAAGCGTTCGGCGCTTCCACCACCCCGCGCAGCGGCTTGCCGGTCTGGTCTACCGCCCTGTAGCTGAAGGCTGGCATGGCTCAGGTCTCATCCTGAACAACGCGATACACCTCATCCACCGTGGTCAGCCCGGCCAGCAACTTGTCCCTGGCGTCGTCCAGCAGGCTCGGGCCCGAGAGGCGAGCCGCCTGCCCGAGTTCCAGTTCGGAGGCACCGTCGTGAATAAGCGCCTGCAACCGTTCGTCGACCTCAACCACCTCATAGAGCCCCAGACGACCCTTGTAACCTTCTTGCCGGCAATCAGGACATCCACGCGCTCGCCAGATCCGGACGCCGACGGCCAGAGCGCCTCCCAGGGCCTCCGCGTCCACCGCAGTTGCCTCCGAAGGCTCGCGACAATGAGGGCAAAGACGCCGAACCAGCCGTTGGGCGATCAGCCCGACCAGCATCGGTGCCAGGAGATAGCGCTCGACCCCGATATCGATCAGCCGTGTGACGCTGCCGATTGCGCTGTTTGTGTGCAAGGTCGACAGGATCAGATGGCCCGTCAGGCTGGACCGGACAGCGACCTCGGCCGTTTCCTGATCACGGATCTCTCCCACCATGATCACGTCCGGATCCTGGCGCAGGATGGATCGCAGCCCTCGCGCGAAGGTCAGGTCGATGCGGCTGTTGACCTGTATCTGACCGACCCCCTCCAGTTCGTATTCGATGGGGTCTTCAACGGTCATGATATTTCGGCGCCGGTCGTTCAGCCGGGTCAGGGCCGCATAGAGACTCGTGGTCTTGCCCGCGCCCGTTGGCCCCGTAACAAGGATGATCCCGTGAGGCCGGGCAATCATTCGCTCAAAGACCGCAAGATCCCGCGCCTGCATGCCCAGCCCGGTCAGGCCCAGACGGGTCGCATCCCGGTCCAGAAGTCGCATGACGACGCGCTCGCCATACTGGGTAGGAACCGTCGACACACGCACGTCCAGGTCCAACCCACCAACCCGCAACTTGACCCGACCATCATGCGGCAACCGCTTCTCCGCGATGTCCAGTTGGGCCATGACCTTGATGCGACTGACCAGGAGGGGGGCGAGCGCGCGATCAGGCTCGATCTTGTCCCGGAGCACGCCATCCACGCGGAAACGGACGATGACCCTCTTTTCCTCGGTCTCGATATGGATATCCGACGCGCCTTCCCGGACCGCCTCAAGAAGCAGTGCGTTGATCAGGCGAATGACCGGAGAATCGTCTCGCTGGTCCAGCAAATCATCGACCGTGACGGCTGACTGGGCCAGGGCGGCCAGATCATCGCCGGACGCAACCGTAAAGTCTGAGGACTGCCCGGCGAGGCTGCGATACTGGCTCTGCAACGCGGCCTCGAAGGTCTCTTCATCGACCGGCACAAACTGCACGTCAGGTCCGAAGACCCGCTGCACTTCGAGCCTTGCTTCCAGCTTGAGCGGGATTCGATGGCTACAGAGCAGACAACCATTTTCGTCCGTCTTGACGAGGACTCCGGATCGGCGTGCGAAGGCATAGGACAGGCCGCAATCCGTCGGCGCCGCCGGCGCACTGTCGACCGTCGGCTCACTCATTGGCGCACCAGCGACAGCCGGGCATTGACGACCCCGGGCGCGGTCTGGCGCTCGATCCTGCCCGCCGCGACGGTTACGCCGGCGTCGCGCTCCAGACGATCAAGCCATTGAACCAGCCGGTTGAAATCCACCGTCTCAAGCACCACGCGGGTTACCTCGCCTTGCTGTTCGATCTGGCGAATCTGGAGCGCAGATTCGCTGGCAGTAATCGTGACGATCATCTGGACAGGTTGGGACCGTATTGGACCGGCAGCCGGGGTCTGCAACGCAGGGCCTGCAGTTCGCAGTCGCGTCGCCAGCTCGGTATAGAGTCGGATTTCAGACTGCGCCGCAGTCCTCGCTTGCTGAAGCGGGTGCCAGACCCCGGCCCAGGCACCCCATAGAAACAGGATCGTGGCCAGAACGACCAGCAGGGCCCGTTCGCGGGGTGCTCGGTCTTCCCACCAGGTCCGTCCGCGGCTGATGAGAGGCCTGACGAAGGCAGGCAAGGTGACGGCCGACCTCATGGTGCCGGCTCTTGCGGCGACACGACAATGGTCTGCCGGGCCCGCCCGCCCTCCGCGGCGGCTCCGCGACTGACGGGGGCCAGACCGGCACCACGCAAGGCAGCCTCGACCTCTTGAAGGGCCGCCAGATCAGATGCCTCGACCTCCATGACCAGCCCGGTTGCCCGTTCATAGGCCACGGACTGGAACGAAATGGTCTGTGCGACAGGCTTAAGGGCTTCGGCGGCGCGAACAAGCACGGGAAGCAGTCCGGTTGCGTGGCTGGCGCGAGGAAGCATGGCCTCCGCTGTCGCTGCGAGATCCCCGCTGACCGGTCCACCGGCCGTGGCGACCAGATCTGCCACCTCTGCCCGTCTGGCATCCGCCGTGAGGATCAGGGCCACGGTGTCCACGGTGTAGATCGCCAAATGCCCCAGCAGCCCGATGCCGGCGACCAGCAACAGCCGCTGCAGCCAGGGCGCGCGCCTTGATTTCCGGGCATAGCGGCCCTGGCGAAGATCGAGTGCGATGGAACCCGCCCAGGACCATGGCTCCGAACGGCCAGCGGCACCCGGCTCGGACGTGAACTCCTGCGGCAGTGCGTCCCCGTATGAAATCAACCGGGGACGATCAGCGGCCTGCCAGACAGCAGAAAACACCGATCCCGGCACCGCAAACGCCGTGCCGTCATGCCCGTGCACCATGACCCGGTTCGCGCTGGCAGCCACCGACCAACTGCCGAAATCCGCCCGCGGGAGTGTCAGGGCGTCGGGAACGACAGCCGCGGCCTCAAGACCAGCCGCCTCGATCACCTCGCACCATTGAGCCATCCGGTCATGGCGGACGATGCCGGCCATGTAGCGACCCGGCGAAAGCGCCTCGCCCAAGGCCGCGTGCAGAACCTCGATTGGCTCCGACACCTCGTCTTCGAGGACGAAGGGCAGTGCGGCGGCCCGTCGTGCCCGGTTCGCGATCGGCAGATCGACGCCGAGAAGCCTCACATCCTCCGTTGGAACCAGGACAACGGGCGGTCCGGTCCAACCGGCATCCGCCAGCACAAGCCCATCGGCACCGAGCGACCAGACGCCGTACGCCGGGCCTGGTCGCTGACCACCGGTGACTTCCGGCGCATAATCGATATCTCGTTCAGGCATGGGCGCCCCTTGGCGACCGATGTATAGCTGGCATCATGTTTGTGACGCCAGAGCTTGAGCGACCTGCGGAACCCGGAGCAACCAGAAATGTTCTGGAGGGCCGGGGCGGGTTCACCTTGATCGAGATGATTGTGGTTTTGGCCATCATCGGTGTGATGGCGCTCATTATCGTGCCCAACGTGATCGGTCGGCCCGATCAAGCGAGGGTGACGGTTGCCAAGACCGACCTGCGCACGATCTCGGCGGCCTTGAAAATCTATCGTCTCGACAACGGCGATTATCCAACGACCGAACAGGGGCTTGAGGCTCTGGTGAGCCGACCGGCCGCGCCGCCGCAGCCCGCCAACTGGTCGCCTGAAGGTTACCTGCCGGCTGTTCCGCTTGATCCGTGGGGCAATCCTTACGCCTACCGGAGTCCCGGTGAGCGCGGAGCTTTCGAGCTAGCGAGCCTTGGCAAGGATGGTCAGCCGGGCGGTGAAAGGCTCGATGCGGATCTTTCGGCTGCGGACCGCTAAGCCATGACCCGGGGGCACCGTGTCGGGATGACCCTCATCGAGGTATTGGTCACGCTCGCAATTGTTGCCGTAATGGCGACGATGGTGGTTCTCGGGATTGGCGGCCCCGATCGCGGATTGACGGTCCAGACCGAGGCCAACAAACTGGCTGAACGGATCGGTCTCGCTGCGGATGAAGCCATGGTAACGCGTCGACCGATTGCTCTGGTTTGGGATTCACGCGGATATCAGTTCGTTACACCTGCAGCGGACGGAAGCTGGATGCCGGATACCCACGCATTGCTTGGCCAGCGGCACGATCTGCCCCGCAGTCTCACCCTCACTGCTGCCGAACCTGCACTGATCGATATGACGGATGCGTCCCTGATAGCCTTCGAGATGTCACTGACTGATGCGTCAGGGTCGTCGACAGTCGTCTTCGATGGTCTGAACGTCTCGACCTCCTCCGGAGCGCCCCGTTCATGACGCGATTGACCGGATACGCCAGTCGTGAGGGCTTTACCCTGATGGAAGCCCTGGTTGCACTGACCATTCTCGCTATCGCGGGCACGGGGCTGGTCCGCGCGACGGAGGCACATGTCGACCAGGTCGGCGGGATTCAACAGCGAACGATCGCCCAGTGGGTTGCAGAAAACCGCCTGATCGAACTGGAACTCGAGCCCGCAAATCTGGCTGAAGGAAGCGAACGGGTCGAGATGTTGGGACGAAACTGGGATGTGTCCGTAGACATCGACGCCACCGAGGATCCAGAGCTTGCGAAGGTCACGATTAGTGTCGCCGCAGGCGGAACGGACAGCCCCGCAGCTGTTCTGACCGGCTTTGTCGATATCGGAAGACCGGCGGTATGAACCGGGGCTGGTTGAAATACTGGACCGTCTTCGATCAACGCAGACAAGCGTTGGTGCAGACGATCCTTACGGGGCTGGTGATCGTGTCCCTCGCCTTTGGCCTGGCCGGACTGTTCTGGCGTCTGGCGGGACTGAACGATGGCCGCGAAAGCGTTGCCCTGGTCGTCGAGCCCGAGGTGGTCGGGCGTTCAACGGACATCGCTGCGATCCTTGCGCTGGCACCGTTCGGTGGCGTCGTAGCTGATGCCCAGGGATCCGTCTCGGGCATGACCCTTAAAGCGATCTTCATGGCCTATCCGGCAGAAGCCTCCAGCGCCCTGATTTCGGTCGGCGATGCTCCAGCCACGGTGGCCCTCCCGGGACAGACGCTCAGCGGCGGGGCCGTGGTTCAGTCGATAGCCGCGGATCACGTTGTGCTTCAGGTTAACGGACAAGCAGAGCGACTGGATTTTCCCAAGCCTGTCGATGCGGCCGGTGGTCAGCCGGTTGCTCCGGTCGCTGAACGGACATCGGCCCTGCCCCCTCCACAAGCCGGAACGGGCGCCGCTGGCCAGCCGGTCGCGGCGGCGGATCGTGGAATGAACGCCGTCGTGGTCGAGCAGTATCGACAAAGGCTTGCGGGCAACCCGCAGGCGTTGGCGAGCGAAATGAACGTCACTGCGACGTCGGCCGGATATCGGGTGGGCGAGAACCCGCCGGCCCCGCTGCGTGCAGCCGGCCTGCAGCCGGGCGATATCGTCGAGAAAGTTAACAACCAGCCGGTCGGAACCCTCGGGAACGCCCGTTCGGTGCTGGATCAAGCCATTCTGTCGGGCGGTGCCCGCGTCGAGGTGCTGAGGAACGGGCGGCGGATTACGCTCTCGTTTCCTCTTCGCTAGGAGCACATTCTTGAAGCACTACCGCCAATCCCTGTCGCTCGCACTCTGCCTGGGCCTCGCTCTGGCCGGGCCCGGCTGGACGCAGACCGTACCGCCCGTAGGCGACGTTGTGGTCAATATGCGCGGGGCCGAGATCAAGGACGTCGCCGAGCAGGTCTCACGGATTACCGGCCGGACCCTGATCCTCGATCCCAGTGTGGCCGGAACCGTCAATGTCGTTTCTTCCGAACCACTGGCTCCAGCCGGCGTTTGGGATCTGTTCCTGTCTGTGCTCCGTGTTCATGGATATGCCGCCATTCGCAGCGGTGCATCCTGGCGGATCGTGCCCCAGGCGGCGGTCATCCAGAGCGGTTCAGGCGTTGATCTGCGCCGCGCACGATCCCAGGAGGTCGTGACCCGCCTCATCCGCTTGCAAAACCTGTCACCCGATCAGGCCGTGCGGGTCCTGCGCCCCCTGGTCGCCTCATTCGGCAGCCTTGAAGCGATCAATGCCCCGCCGGCCATCGTCGTCACCGACTATGCGGAGAATGTCCGGCGGATCGAGATCCTTGCGCAGGCCCTGGACAGTGGAAGCGGGCAGGCCTTCGAAAGCCTGACCCTGCGATATGCCAGTGCAGCCGAGGTCGGCCAGTCGATCACCTCTCTGCTGGGTGCCGGCGGCGAGGGCGGAGGAATCCGTGTCGCGGTGGACGAGCGCAGCAATATCGTTCTGGTTCGGGGCGATGCCAACGATATTCGCGAGGCACGTGCGGTAGCGGAAGCCCTTGACGTTCCGGGCGGCACCGCACCGGTCACCAGGGTCGTAAGGCTGAATCACGCAGACGCCGAGACCGTCACGGAAGTCCTGCGGGGCCTCATGGGCGCTTCCGAGTCGGCCTCCAACCCCGTGGCACGCGCGCTTGCAACGGGAGACCAGGACACCAATGTCGCTGGCCTGATGGCAAGTCGCGGATCAGCCGCGGGCCAGGGCAGTGGCCCGGGTTCCGGACCCGTGACCGTCGCCTCGCCCGGACCACGCGTCGCATCCGGCTTTTCGCTGGCCGATATCACCATCCAGCCTGCCCCGGAGCTCAACGCCGTCGTCATGCGCGGATCACCGGCTGCGATCGCGGAGATGGCGGCCCTGATCGCCGACCTCGACCAGCGCCGCCCGCAGGTCATGATTGAGGCCGTGATCGTCGAGGTCACGGGTGACCTTGCCGAGCAGCTGGGTGTTCAGCTGGGATTGGGTGCCGCTGCCGTTCAGACGGGTTCCGCGGGCGGAACATCCTTCTCGAACGTTGGCGTTTCGCTCCGGCAAATCCTTCTGGCGCTCGGTGCCCCCGGCGCTGTTGCCCTGGCTCCGGAGGGTGCCTCTGCCATGATCCGCAGCGGCGATGACTTCAGCATTTTGATCCAGGCACTGAACAGTTCGACCCGAGCCAACCTGCTTTCGACGCCCAGCATAACGACCCTGGACAATCAACCAGCCGAGATCATCGTCGGTCAGAACGTTCCCTTCAGGACCGGGAGCTTTACCACTCAAGGCAATTCGACCAATCCTTTCACAACGATCGAACGTGAGGATGTCGGCATCACCCTGAGGGTCATTCCGCGCATCCACGACGGTGACGTGATCAGACTGGAGGTGGCCCAGGAGGTTTCATCGCTGGTGAATGCAAATCTGGCCGGTGCTGCGGACCTGATAACCAATCGCCGGAGTATTGAAACGACAGTGCTGGCCGACAACGGACAGACAATCGTGCTTGGAGGTTTGATCAGCGACGATCGCCTGTCGTCGAACAGCCAGGTGCCAATGCTGGGCGACATACCGGTCCTCGGGCGTGCCTTCCGCAGCAATCGGGAGAGCATCACGCGAAAGACGCTCTTTATATTCCTGCGTCCGACCATTCTGCGGGATCCGGTGGACGTGGCGGCGAATGCCCGGGCCCAGTACGAAAGGCTGCGAGATCAGGAGTCGCTGCCGACCCGAGGTTTCAGCCTGCTGGCCATGCCCCCGGGACCACGTTTGCCGACCGAGATAGAGGGCATCTACTGACCCGAGCTGTCGTTCGCTGACGGCTGGGCTGATCGACGGTTCAGGATCGCCCTCAACAGGACAGCACCGTCCATGTCCCGCTTGCGGGCCCAGGGGATGACCAGTCGTTCCAGGGAAGGCTTGTCGGTCCCGGGGTCATGGAAGGGTGTGTCGGTCAGCGCCGATCTGGATGCCACCACGAAAGTGACCATGCGGCGGCTGAGCCGCGACAGCTCCGCAAAAGCCATATGGTCCAGGGGATCCGAAGTCGCCACGGTTACAGCCCACTCATCCGCCTCAATCAGTGCCATTTTTTGATCGCTGAGGAAGGCGGCCAAGCCGTTCGGGCCCGCCCCGAGGCCGATCGGGGGGCGTTCAGCGGGATACCAGCGCTGGAGTCCGGTCACATGGGAATAGGCATCCGCGAGGGCTTCGTCACCCACCCCGCCCAGGTCACAGAGGACCTGTTCAACCGGCCAACCCTGCCGGGACGCGACGGCGCAGGCTCCGCCAAGCACGGAAAGATCGACCGGGTGGTCTGCAAGCAGCCGGTCGATGACTGCGTCGCGGTCCCGGGTCAGTTCGCGCTCGCGATTACCTCGATCGAGCAGGACCTGCAGCAAGCCTGGCTGTCCCCGACGCCACAGAAGCCAGGTCGAGGCCGCTGCGAGTGTAACGAGGCAAGGCAGGAGCAGCAGCCAGTACGACCGCCCCCCCGAAACAGTTCCGGTCTCCGCAGCGGCTGCAGATGGCTCCGGCCGGGGCATGGGCGGGAGGACTTCGAGACGCATGTCAGGCGGCGGCACGCTGACGATATCAAGCGGCGGTCGGAGGGCGAGCGCACCCTGCATGTCCATAAGGCGATAGCCGTCCCCGGACCGCACCAGGGCAATACCCTCCTCAGCCAGTGCCACAGAGAACTGCTCGGCAAGTTCCGTGGTCGTGAGTGACTCGGCGACGCGAAAGCTGATCTCGGCCTCAAGGTCCGGGTCAATCACAACCCTCGACCGCAGTGATTGCACCAGTACGGCCTCCGCCGCATCGTCAAGCGAGGCCTTGTCGAGACTGATCAGATAGTAGCTCGAACCGGAAAGACCTGAATCAGGGACGCGGGCCTTTGCCTCAGCCGGCAGGAAAACGCACCAGACCAGGGCGATCAAGGCAGCGCCGATGGCAGGGACGGATTTCATGCGGGGGACACCTGCGACCGGGACCCTGTTCCATCCCTTCGCGATCTCTAGCCAACCACACGGCCCTCTGCACCCTGCAAACGGTACCGAAGATTTTCGTCGATCGGCGCCCGGAACCTTCTTCACAGCCTCACACGATTTTTCTGGCCCACAGCGCTGATTCAAGCGATCATTTGTGGCTGTCTGCTTCGGGGGGAGTTCATGCAAATCGGTCTGATTGCAAGACGGATGCGTTCCATCGCTGTCTCTCTCGCACTTGTTGCGGGACTGGCGGCCTGTGGTGGCGGCGGCGGGCAGGATGGCGGGAGCACCCCGGAACCACCCCCGGTAGCCGTGCCCCTGAGCGATGCAGAGGCCGCGCGCTTCCTGACCCAGGCGACGTTTGGGCCGACCGAGGCCGATATCAACGCGCTCAAGCCCCTCGGCTACAGGGCCTGGCTGGACCAGCAGATGGCCCTGCCGTCCTCTTCCCACCGGGTCTACATGGATAACCGGCTGGTCCAGTTGCGGCTCACCCAGCCGACGGCCACGCTCAACGCCAATCATTTCTATGAGAGTTTCTGGTCGTATTCGGCGAACGGCCAGGCCCAGCTGCGCGAGCGGATGAAACTGGCACTGTCCGAGATCTTCGTGATCTCGATGATCGACCCGGCTGTAGATGCGCGCGGTGCCAGTTCCTACTACGACATGCTGGGCGACAACGCTTTCGGCAACTACCGCACCCTCCTTCAGCAGGTGAGCCTGCACCCCATGATGGGTGTCTATCTGACCCATCTGGCCAACCAGAAGGAAGACACTGCGACGGGCCGGGAACCCGACGAGAACTACGCCCGTGAGGTCATGCAGTTGATGTCCATCGGTGTGCACCGCCTGAATATTGACGGGTCTGTAGTGACGGACGGTTCCGGAGCCCCGGTGCCGGCCTATTCGCAGGCCGACATCGCGGGGCTCGCCCGGGTGTTCACGGGTATGAGCTGGTATTCGCCAACCCCGACAAACAACACCTTCCTCGGCCGAAACCGCGACCCGGACGCCAGCATCCGGCCGATGATCTTCTATCCGGCTTTCCACTCGACCTCGGCGAAGACGTTCCTTGGAACCACAATCGCGGGCGGTTCAACCGACGGGGCCGCCGAACTGAATGCGGCCCTCGATGTCATCTTCAACCACCCGAATGTCGGTCCCTTCATCGGTCGGCAGTTGATCCAGAGACTGGTCACCAGCAACCCCAGTCCCGCCTATGTGCAGAGGGTCGCCACCGTCTTCAACAACAACGGCTCCGGTGTACGAGGCGATCTGGCCGCAGTGGTTCGAGCCATCCTTCTGGATGCGGAAGCGCGCGACATGACATCCGTCAGCAGCGCGACCTTCGGCAAGGTGCGCGAACCAATGGTCCGCCTCGTCAACTGGATGCGGGCCTTCTCTGCAACATCGGTTTCGGGGAACTATCTGATCACCTCGACCAGCGCGAACACATCGCTCGGACAGTCCCCGCTCGCGTCGCCGTCGGTGTTCAACTTCTACCGGCCCGGATACATCCCCCCAAACACCCGGCTTGGCACGGCCGGCCTGAGGGCACCCGAGTTTCAGATTGTCGATGAAGTGACCGTCGCCGGCTACGCCAACACCATGCAGAATGTGATCGGCACGGGAATCGGCACGGGCACCGACGTGCGGTCAGCCTACACTGCGGAGGTGGCTGTCGCCGGGGATGCCACACTCCTCGTCGAACGGGTGAACCGACTGCTGCTGTATGGCCAGATGTCGCCGACACTCCGGGTCCGGATTACCGACAGCGTGAACAGTGTTGCCATTCCCGGTGCCGGCGCGACCCAAGCCCAGATCGACGCCGCCCGGCTGAACCGGGCCAAGCTGGCAATCTATATGACGATGATCTCCCCAGAGTATCTGGTTCAGCGGTGAGGAAGAGAGCATGACAAACGCACCGCTTGACCGCCGACACCTGCTCCGGATCGGCGGCGGGATGTCTATCCTGGGGGCCGCAGCCCCGTTTGCCGTCCAACTTGCGGCGGCCGGGTCCGCAGCCAGCCAGACCGCACCGGACTACAAGGCTCTGGTTTGCGTCTTCCTGTTTGGCGGCAACGACTCCAACAACACGGTGCTGGCAACCGACAGCGACTCGTTCGGGCGTTATTGGGCGGCCCGCAATACCGGCGATGACCCTATCGCCCTGATGCCGCCCGGCACGCCGCCGGCGGCCATCGGTTCCGTATCACCAGTGACCGGCCGCACCGTAACGGCGCGTTCACCGGAAGCTTGGGGCGGTGTGTTGCCGATCGTCCCCCGTACGCCCAATCCGATTCCGGCTGGAACCAACGCCACGGTGCGGACATTCGGGCTGCATCCGATGCTGGCCCCGCTAAAGACCTTGTTCGATGCTGACCGTCTGGCTGTGGTCGCAAATGTCGGCTCTCTGATCCGGCCGATAACCAAGGCCCAATATGAGGCCCGTTCGGTCGCCATTCCCGCCAATCTGTTCTCACACAATGACCAGCAGTCGACCTGGCAAGCCGGAACCACCGAAGGTGCGAGGGTTGGCTGGGGCGGGCGATTCGGCGACGTGCTGTCGGGTCTGAATGGCTCCAACAGCCTGTTCACCGCGATCTCGACAGCCGGCAACGCCGTCTTCCTCTCAGGCCAGAGCGTGGTCCAGTATCAGATGTCGACGGCCGCCCAACCGGCCGTTGTGATCAACGGTGGCTCGACCGGGACACTCTTCGGCTCAACCGTCGCACCATCGCGCGTTCGCGACATCATTCAGGACGAGAGTGCGGCCAGTCTGTTCGCGGCCGACTATGCGACCGTCACTGGGCGATCGGTGGGGGCTGCGACGACACTGAATTCTGCCTTCACCCAATCGGCCGTGACCGCCATTCCGGCCCCACCGACCTACGTCAATCCCATTACGGGCCTGACCGAGACCAACAACCTGGCGGTTCAGTTGCAGACGGTGGCGCGTATGATCGCGGCGAACAGCACCCTCGGTCTTCGCAGACAGGTCTTCTTCGTCAGCCTCGGCGGATGGGACAATCACGATGTGCAGAACACCGCCCAGCCGAACAACCTGGCCAAGGTGGCTCACGCCCTGTCCTATTTCGACGGCGTTCTGGGCTCGGTTGGCGGCATGAATATGCGGAATTCTGTCACAACCTTCACCGCCTCGGACTTTTCCCGCACATTCACCACCAACGGTGACGGAACCGACCACGCCTGGGGTGGCCACCATTTCGTGATGGGCGGGGCCGTGCGCGGGGGCGACATTTACGGTCAATATCCGACGCTGGGCGTCGATCTCGGCGCGTTCCGCAACCCGGATATGACGGGGGCTTCGCTCGTTCCTACGACCTCGGTCGATCAGTACGCAGCTACAATGGGGCGCTGGCTCGGGACTTCGGATGCGAACCTCGACAACATCTTCCCAAATCTGAGGAATTTCACGCGTCGAGACCTCGGTTTCATGTCAGCCTGACCGCCGTGGCCAGAGGTTGATCACGGCAGGCGGAATGCCCGCCCTGCGACGGGATCCGGGTGAGACGATGCAGGACGCCGGGCAGGCACAGTTCATTCTCGCCGGCGATGCGGCCGGATCAGTCCTCGCGACTCACGAGCCCCTGAGCTTCTGGGGGGGCGTGGATCCGGCGACCGGGCAGGTCATCGACGTTCATCACCCGCTGCATGGCCAGTCCGTGACGGGCAGGATGCTGGTCATGCCTTCGAGCCGCGGGTCCTGCACCGGAAGCGGCGTGTTGCTGGACCTGGTCCTGAGCGGACGGGGGCCTTCGGCCCTGGTCTTCCGGGACCCCGAGGATGTGCTGACCCTGGGAGCCCTGGTCGCCGCCGGGATGTTTGACCGCGTCCTGCCGGTGCTGCGGGTATCGTCCGGGATCTATGACGCACTGACGGGGGTCGCGGAGGCCCGCATCATCGACAACAGGCTTGAGGCGGAGGGGCTACGGCTGGCCATTGAGGCACCGCTGACGTCCGCTCTGGACCTGTCTTCGACGGACAGGGCGATGCTGGCCGGTGATGCCGGGATGGCGGCCCAGCAGTCGATGCAGATCATCTGCGCCATGGCCGCGAGTCAGGGGGCAGAGCGTCTGATCGATGTATCCCAGGGCCATATCGACGGCTGCATCTATGCCAGCCCGGCCAATCTGACCTTTGCCCGGAAGATGGCCGAGCTGGGCGGTCGCGTCCGTATACCCACCACGATGAATGCCATTTCCGTGGATCGGCAGAACTGGCGAGAACAGGGTGTGGCCCCAGAGTTCGGCCTGCCCGCGCAGCAACTGGCGGATGCCTATGTGCAGATGGGTTGTCGCCCCAGCTTTACCTGCGCGCCCTATTTGCTGGACACCGCGCCCGCGGCCGACGAAGTGATCGCCTGGTCAGAATCCAATGCCGTGATCTATGCCAACACTGTGCTGGGGGCCCGTACGGCGAAACATCCGGACTTCCTCGATCTGTGTATCGCCCTGACGGGGCGGGCACCGCTTTCGGGGGTCTATCTCGATGCCGCGCGAAAGGCGCAGCGGATCATTGATGTCCACCTGCCCGAAGGGATCGACGACGGCTTCTGGCCTCTGGTCGGCTATCTGGCCGGACAGCGTGCACCAGACCGGATTCCGCTGCTGCGGGGTCTCGCCCGGGGAAATCCCTCGCACGATGATCTGAAGGCCCTTTGCGCGGCATTCGGAACGACTTCCGCCTCCCCTATGCTTCATATCGAGGGCGTAACCCCCGAAGCGGACGCCGCGGCGACGCAGGACGCCGACCGTCTGACCATCACCCGCGATGATCTGCGCGCCGCATGGACGCAACTGAATAGCGGCCCCGCGGCGGTGGAGCTTGTGGCGATCGGAAGCCCGCACGCCTCGGTCGGGGAATGCCGAGCCCTGGCCGACGGCCTTGCGGGCCGACGTCGACATCCCGGGACCCGGGTGATTGTGACGGCCGGTCGCGAGGTGATCCGCGAGGCCGGTGCCGAGGGACTGCTGACCCGGCTCAGGGCCAGTGGGGTGCAGGTCATCCAGGATATCTGCTGGTGTTCGATCCGCGAGCCTGTCTTTCCGCCGGAAACGCAGACAACGCTGACCAATTCCGGGAAATATGCCCACTATGGGCCTGGGCTGAGCGGCCGGTCCGTGCGGCTGGGCAGCCTGTCAGACTGCGTCACGGCCGCCCTGACCGGGCAGGCCGCCCCGCGCCTGCCGGACTGGCTGGACTGACGCTTCGCGCCTCCTGCCCGATCCGCCGGGTTGCCCGGAGCACCCTATGGCTCCACCATCGAGAATGGTGCAGGTCCACGCCCGTCTGACTTCCGATAAACGGGAGCGTGCGCGGCTCCTCAGAGTGCTGCAATGGCTTGAGTAACGGGACGCAACCTATACTCTGAAGCTTGCCACAAGCTGGCCGGAGACTCCCTTGCCCGAACCCATTCGCTCTATCCTCATCGTCGGCGGTGGGACTGCGGGCTGGATGGCCGCCGCTGCGCTGCAACGCACGTTGGGGCCCCATGCAAAGGTCACCCTGGTCGAATCCGACGACATCGGGATCGTGGGCGTAGGAGAGGCGACGGTTCCGCCCATTCGCGATTTCAACGCCATGATCGGTCTCGACGAGGCCGAATTCATGCGGGAGACAAAGGCGACCTTGAAGGTCGCCATCGTGTTCAAGGACTGGGGGCATATCGGCAACCGTTACGTCCACCCGTTCGGTACCTTTGGCCGGGGACCGACCCTGGCGGAATTCCAGCAAACGTGGTTCGCGCTCAGGGCGCGAGGACTTGCCGGCGAGCTGGCCGACTATTCGATCTGCTCCCGTGCCGCCGATGCGGGCAAGGTGGGAGATCGTGATCCCGATCCGCGCTCACCCACGAACAGCCTTTTCAGCGCCTATCATTTCGACGCCGGCCTCTTCGCCCGGTATCTGCGCAAGGTCTGTGAAGGGCGCGGGGTCCAGCGGGTCGAGGGCAAGATCGTCCAGGTCATCCAGCGACCCGAGGACGGCTTTGTCACCGGCGTAACCCTCGAAGACGGACAGGTGCTGGAAGCAGACCTGTTCATCGACTGCACCGGATTCCGGGCCCTGCTGATCGAGGGGGCCCTGAAGGCCGGCTATGAGGACTGGTCGCACTGGCTGCCAGTCAACCGGGCGATGGCGGTACCCTGCGCGAGCGTCAGTCCGCTCACGCCCTATACGCTGTCGACGGCCCGCGAGGCCGGCTGGCAATGGCGGATCGCCCTGCAGCACCGGACGGGCAATGGCTATGTCTACTGTTCGGACCATCTTTCGGACGACGCGGCACGCGAAACCCTGCTCGCCAATCTGGACGGCGAACCCCTGGCAGAGCCTCGACCGCTGCGGTTCGTGACCGGCCGGCGCAGGAAATACTGGGACAAGAACGTCGTCAGTCTCGGCCTGTCCAGCGGCTTCATTGAGCCCCTTGAGTCCACCAGCATCCATCTGGTCCAGGCCGGCATCTACCGCCTGCTTCAGCATTTCCCGGACAGAGATTTCAGCCAGGTCAACATCGACGGCTATAACCGGCGTCTGGGTCGCGAGGTCGAGCTGATCCGCGATTTCGTGATCCTGCACTATCACGCGAGTCAGAGGGACGACACGCCGTTCTGGCGGCAGGTCGCGGCCATGCCGATCCCCGACAGCCTGGCCGAAAGGGTCGAGGCGTTCCGTGATCGCGCCCTTCTGTACCAGGTCGGCGCCGATGAATATTTCAGCCAGGGCTCATGGCTCGCGGTGATGTACGGCCAGGGAATCGTGCCGACCGGCCCCAACCCTCTCTATGACTACCAGGATGCCGGGCGGAATGCGGCGGGCCTGAACCATGTGTCGGACGTACTGGCACGCACGGTGGCGGCCCTGCCGGAGCATGAAGCCTATCTGAAGGCCAGGGGCATGTGGTCCGGGCCGGACTGAACCCCCGCCCGCCACGCCCCTGTCCTCGCCATCACCGCAGCATCGGCAGAAGGTATGGGGCGCAGCGGAAAGGCTCAGTGCCCCCCGGGGGTGCCGTCCACAGCCGGGGCGTTCCGGACGCGGGCCCGCGAGGCGGCGAAGGCAAAGCCCACGAGCAGGATATAGCCGATCAGCGGCACATAGAAGACCGGGTTCAGCGTGGCCGAGTTGTCGGCGATCTGCCCGGCAATCGGCGGCAGGAGAGCGCCGCCGATGATGCCGAATACCAGCAGGCCCGAGGTGGCCGGGACCGGCGCGGTCGAACGCTCCAGCGTCAGGGTGAAGATGGTCGGGAACATGATCGAGTTGAAGAATCCGATCGCGATAGCGGCATAGGCGGCGGTCGTGCCGCTGGTCTGGGTGACCACCAGGCACAGGGTGGCGGCGACGGCCGTATTGAAGATCAGGATGGTGGTGGCGGGGATCTTCGTCAGCATCAGCAGGCCACCGACCAGTCGACCGACCATGGCCCCGCCCCAGTACCAGGCCACCATACTGCCGGCGGTCGCCAGCGGCAGGTTCAGAATCTCGGGGCTGTGCAGGAAATTGGTCAGGAGATCCCCGATGGTGACCTCCGAGCCGACGTAGAAGAAGATCGCCAAAGCCCCGAATACGGCCCAGGGCGACTTCAGGGCGACCAGGGGCGACATCCGGTCTTCGGCCGTCGGCACGGGGGCCGCTGCATTGATCGTCTTGCGGGCGGTGAAGATGAAGCCGGCCACCACCGCGAAGAACAGGCCAACGGCGAGGAAGGCCAGATCAATGCTGCGCAGCGATTCCGCCCGGGTCGCCGGGTCGGTGATGATGGCGTCGGCGGCGAAGACGCCGCCTGTCAGCAGGATCGGCGCGGCGATCAGCGGCCCGAGGGTAGTGCCGAGAGAGTTGAAGAACTGCGAGAAATTCAGTCGGGCATGCGAACTCTTCGGGTTGCCCAGAGCTGCCACCAGCGGATTGGCACCGACCTGCAGCAGGGTGACGCCGGACGCGATCACGAACAGGGCGATCAGCACCCCGGGATAGAAGTCCGCCAAGGTGGCGATCGGCACGATCAGACAGCCCGCGACCATGGTGACCAGGGCCACGATGATGGCCTGGCTATAGCCCAGCCGCCCGAGGAGGGCCGCGGCCGGAATGGACGCCACGCCATAGGCGATGAACCAGGCGAAGGTGGTCAGGGTCGCCTCGGTATAGCTGAGTTCGAACACCCGCCGGACGGCCGCGATCAGCGGACCGATCAGGGACGTCACAAAACCCCAGGCGAAAAACAGCGTCGTCACATAGGCGAAGGCGAGGCCCGTGCCCTTCGGTTTGGCTGGTTGATTTTCGGTCATGGCAATCTCCTGGCCTTGTGAGGTCCGCACATCAACCATGCGGTCCCTGAGCTTTCATTCAGACATGACGTCCAGCACCTGACGCCAGCGCTCATCAACCCCGGAAGCAAAAGGGCCGCTCCGGTCTCCCGAAGCGGCCCCTCTCCGACCGGTTGGGTCGATTAGTAGCGGTAGTTCACCCCGAACAGGAAGGTCCGGCCGTAGACCTGATGGTCGATGATCCGGCGCTCGTCGCCATTCTCATAGGTGTAGAAAGGCTCGTCCGTCAGGTTGTTGACCTGGAACTGGGCCGAGAGGCCTTCCAGCGGTCCCGATTCGAACTGATAGCCGATCTGGGCGTCGACGATGGATTCGGCCCCGACCTGCCGGAGGGTCCGGCCATTGCCGAAGCCGGCCACCTCGCCGAGGAACTCCGAGCGGTAGCGGTTGCTGATCCGGGCCTGCACCCCGTCCCGCTCGTAGTAGAGCGTCAGGTTGGCGACGGTTTCGGACAGGCCGGGGATCGGCGTGGCGGGGTTGCCCGGATCCGGCTGGATCTCGCTTTCGGTGGAAGAGACCGAGAACTGGCCGCCGAAGCCTTCCAGTGCGGGCGAGATGAAGTCGAACGGTGTGGAGACCGAGAACTCGACGCCGTAGATCGCGCCACCCTCGCCATTGGCCGGCGCGGACAACAGACCCTCGTTGATCACGGCCGCACCGGCACCGGTCGGGAATCCGGTGAAGTCAAAGACCAGGTTCTGGTTGTAGATGTAGGTGTCCAGGTCCTTGTAGAAGCCCGCTAGCGACACATAGGCCGAGCTGCCGAAATACTGCTCGATCGAGATGTCGAAGACATTGGCGATCCAGGGCTTCAGCTCCGGATTGCCGCCGCCGCCGCTCCAGGGCGAGCTGTTTACGGTCGCGCCGGGCACGTTACGTGCGCTGTTGAAGCCGAAGGTCCGCGAAGCCCGCATTTCGTCCATCCGCGGACGGGCCTGGGTCCGGGCCGCCGCCAGTCGCAGGAAACGCTGGTCGCCGATTTCGAAGATCAGGTTGGCGCTGGGCAGGAACTCGGAATAGGTGTCGCCGCCCGTCACCGCAACGGAACGGGTACTCGCGCCGCCGCCCGTCGCAGCGAAGCCGCTCGAGCTCTGGTCCACCATGGCGACCTGGAAGCCGACATTACCGGTCAGCGGCATGCCGACGAAGGTCGTATCCAGGTTGGCACGGATGAACGGCGTGACGATCGTTTCCTCAACCGACCAGTTCTTGGCGAGGACGTCCGAGTTGGGGTTGCGGACGCGATTGAAGAAGCCGCTGTTGAGCAGCCCGAGGGTGTCATAGCTGATCATGCCCGGAATGCCGATGAAGGCCAGCGACGTCGGGGCGAGACGGAACTGGGTCGGTACGACATTAAACCCGCCGCCCGCCACGCCGAGGAAGAACTCGTCCGCAATCAGCTCCTTTTCCCGCTGATTGTAGTTCACACCGAAGTCCACGGATGAAACCGGGCCGGAGGTGAGGTTGGCCGTGGCCTGCAGACGGGTCGCGAACAGTTCGTCGGTGACCGTCGGGCTGTTCAGATAGCCGTCCTGGCCGCCGGGGATCACATCGCCACCCCAACCCTGGGGGCTGCTCGGGCGGATGAGGTTGAAGTCGGCGTAGTTCAGCGTGTTGTCGAACTGGGGAATGCCGTTGCCGTCAATCCGGAAGGTCAGCGAGTCGGCCGCACCGGAACCATTGTCACCGGTACCCGCATAGCTCTCGATGATCTGGTCCGTACGGTCGACGCCCGAATAGCTCACATCCGCCGTCAGGGTCCAACGATCGTTCGGCGTGAACTCGGTGTTGAAGCCCAACGCCATGACTTCGCTCTCGCGGGTGTTCACGTCGTTCCGGACGACACCCCGGACGTTGTTGAACGTCCCCTGCGTTACCAAGCCGTTGGCGACGGTAAATCCGGGCTGGAGCGAAGCGGACGACCACTGCAGCGGGAACTCGATACCGCGCAGGATCTGGGTGTTGTCGAAGGTGGAGTAGAAGGCGTCGATCGTGGTGTGCCAGCGGTCATTGGGGCGGAACTCCACGACCCCCATGAAGCCGTCACGCTCCAGCTCGGACGACATCACATAGGGCTTGGTACCCCCGATGACCCGGCTTCCGCCGGCGATATCAGGATAACCCCAGGCGTTGAAACGCTCGGACTGGTAGGGCGAGCCCATGTGAGCATAGCCCAGGGCAATCCCGACGGTGTCGTCAGCGAACTGGTCGATGTAGGACACGCTGTAACGGACGCCGTTATCCGTCGTCCCCGCGTTCAGGGCACCGATGTCGTTCAGCTCGTAGCGCACATTGGCCGCAAAGGCGCGACGGCCGTAGGCCAGGGGCCGGATCGTCTGCAGATCGGCCGTGCCCGCAAGGCCCTGACCGATCAGGGCCGAATCAGGCGTCTTGTAGACTGTCACACCGGACAGCAGTTCCGACGGATACTGGTCGAACTCCACACCGCGATTGTCGCCGGTGGTGACCTGCTCGCGGCCATTCAGAAGAGCGGTGGTGAAGTCGGGGCCCAGGCCCCGGATAGAGATCACCTGGCTGCGGCCGTCCAGACGCTGGGCCGTCAGACCCGGCAGACGCGCCAGCGATTCGGCGATGGAGACGTCCGGCAGCTTGCCGATGTCCTCGGCCGTCACGACCTCGACGATGGAGGTGTTGTTGCGCTTGGCGGCGATCGAGCTCTGGATCGAGGCCCGGATGCCGGTCACGATGACTTCATCAATCTCTTGCGCCTCGGTGCCGTCCTGAGGCGTCTCCTGGGCGACGGCAGCGCCCGCGCTCGTCAGAATGCCGATTGCGCCGAAGGCGGCGCCGGCTAGGAGGCGCGCGCGCCGGGTGATCTGGTAGTTCATCATCATTCTCCCTAGGGCCGCCGCTTTTCTCGCGAAGCGTCCGGTTTCACCGCAAAGTAATGCAAAGTTTCGGAAACCTTGCAAGCCGCTATCCGCCGCCTCCTGCGGCTACGTGGCTAAAATGTGACGGCGGCGACCAGCCCTGTTGCAGTGCACAAGGCAATCTTTCCTTGCGCTGCCGCATTTTCGACCCCGACATCATTCGGATTGACAGCCAGCAACTCCGCTGCAAAATCTTGCAAACTTGGCTGCGGGTCAAAAGGGCTCCCGGCGCTCGAGGAACGCCAAACGATGAGCAAATCCCTCCGCGTCCGGAAAGGAACACGCGCCAGCGTGCTTGCCACCCTCGTCGCGCTGGCATGGGCTGGACTCGTCGGTCCCTCATTCGCCGAGGGCGGCCCCGACACTCTGCGTGCGCTCCGCGAGCGGCCCGCCGAAGACGAGGTCATCTATTTTTTGCTGCCTGACCGATTCGCCAACGGGAACCCTTCAAACGACCGGGGCGGGTTGTTGGGCGACCGTCTGGTCACCGGCTACGACCCGACCGATCCCGGCTTTTTCCACGGCGGCGATCTTGCGGGCCTGGCCGGTCAGCTCGACTATATCCGTGGCCTGGGGGCGACCGCCCTCTGGCTTGCGCCGATCTTTCAAAACAAGCCGGTGCAGGGACCGCCCGGCCAGGAAAGCGCAGCCTATCACGGCTACTGGATCACCGATTTCACCCGCGTGGACCCGCATTTCGGCACGGAATCAGAGTTCCGCGCCCTCGTCGATGCCGCTCACGCCCGCGGCATGAAGGTCTATCTGGACATCGTGATCAATCACACAGCCGACGTGATCCGGTATCGCGAATGCCCGGCCAATGACTGCAGCTATCGCTGGGCCCGCGACTATCCCGTCCAGCGCAGGGGCGGATTGTCCGGCGCGCCGATCAACGCCGGCTTTCTGGGGGACGGATCGGTTGAGGATTTTGCCCGGCTGACGCGGCCCGACTATGCCTACAGCCCCTATGTCCCGGCTGTTGAGACGGACATCAAGGCACCGGCCTGGCTCAATGAGATCGGCCTGTATCACAACCGCGGCAACAGCGCTTGGTACGGCGAAAGTGCGCTGGACGGCGATTTCGCCGGACTTGACGATGTGATGACCGAGCATCCCCGCGTCGTCGCGGGCTTCATCGAACTTTACGCGTCCTGGATCGAGACCTACGGGATCGACGGGTTCCGGATCGACACCGCCAAACACGTCAATCCCGAGTTCTGGCAAGCGTTTGTCCCGGCAATCCTGGAGCGCGCGCGGGCAGCCGGGATCCCGAACTTCCACATATTCGGAGAGGTCTACGGTTTCGAGCCCGGCGAACTGGCCCGCCACACCCGGGTTGATACCCTGCCGAGCGTTCTGGATTTCGCCTGGCAGCGCGCGGTCCAGGAGACGGTTGCGGGCACCGCTGGTCCCGACCGTATTGCCCGCGTCCTCAACGCCGATCCGGTCTATGCGGGCGGTGCCGCGGCCGCCCTGCGGCTGCCGACCTTCGTCGGCAACCATGACATGGGCCGTATCGGACACCTGATCCTCAGGGAGAGACCGACCATTGCCGATGCCGAGTTGCTGGATCGAGCCGCGCTCGCCCATGCGCTGATTGTGCTCGGGCGGGGCGTGCCGGTCATCTATTACGGTGATGAGCAGGGCTTTACCGGCGATGGGGATGATCGGCGATCACGGCAGGACATGTTCGAGACGCAGACGCCATCCTACGCCGACGACCGACGCATCGGCACGGCTTCAGGGCCCTTCGACACCGGGGCTGACCTGTACCGGCGCATCGCCGTCATGACCGCGGCGCGCGCGGCTGACTCGCGACTGCGGCGAGGTCGTGTGGTGGTCCGTTCGGCCGACCAGACCCCGGGCGTCCTGGCGCTCTCCCGCCTCGATTCCCGGGGAGAGACGCTGGTGGTGTTCAACACGGCGAGCGAAGCCCGCGAGGTCAATGTCTCGGTCGAGGTCGATTCTGCAGCATGGCAATCGCTGATCGGCACCTGCCCATCCCGCAGCACGGCTCCGGGCGTCGTCTCCCTTTCCCTGCCCGCTCTGGGCTATCTCGTTTGCGTCTCCGAAAGCCCAGCGTGACCGCCCATACTCTCGAACGACAACCGTCCCTTGCCAGCGCTGCCGACTGGTGGCGCGGGGCTGTAATCTATCAGGTCTATCCTCGCAGTTTCGCCGATACGAACGGCGACGGTATCGGGGATTTGCCCGGCATTACCCGGAACCTCGATCATATCGCCTCGCTCGGCGTCGACGCCGTCTGGCTCAGCCCCTTCTTCACCTCGCCCATGAAGGATTTCGGCTATGACGTGGCAGACTATTGCGACGTCGATCCCGTGTTCGGGACCCTGGCCGATTTCGATCGCCTGATCGCGCGCGCCCACGCCCTTGGCCTCAAGATCATCACCGATCTGGTTTTTGCGCACACATCGGACCAGCATCCGTGGTTCCACGACAGTCGCAAGGCCCGCAGCGGGCCCAGATCGGACTGGTATGTCTGGGCTGACCCGCGTCCCGATGGATCGCCGCCCAACAACTGGCAGTCCGTCTTCTCCGGTCCGGCCTGGACCTGGGATGCCCGACGCGGCCAGTATTACATGCACAACTTCCTGCCGGAGCAGCCGCAACTCAACCTGCACAATCCGGCAGTCCAGGACGCCCTGCTTGAGGTCGCCCGCTTCTGGCTGGACCGTGGCGTTGACGGTTTCCGCTTTGACGCCATCAATTTCGCCATGCACGACCCGCAGCTGCGGGACAATCCGCCGGCGCCGCCGGGTGGCCAACGCACCCGACCGTTCGATTTCCAGGACAAGCTCTACAACCAGTCCCACCCGGGGATCGTCGACTTCCTGGCAAGGATCCGGGCCCTGACCGACAGCCGGGGTGGCCGGTTCAGCGTGGCCGAAGTCGGCGGCGACCATGCCGACCAGGAGATGCAGACCTTTACCCAGGGCGAGCGTCACCTGAACAGCGCCTATGGGTTCCTCTATCTTTACGCCCCCCGGCTTGCCCCCGCTCTGGTGCGCGAGGGTGCCGAGACATGGCAGGGTCGTGCCGGCCAGGGGTGGCCTTCCTGGACCTTCTCGAACCACGACGCGCCACGCGCCATCTCCCGTTGGGCTGAGGGCCGCGACCTCAAGGCCTTCGCCGAGATGGCGATGCTCCTGCTGATGACCATGCGGGGGAATGTCTTCATCTATCAGGGCGAGGAACTCGCCCTGCCCCAGGCCAATGTCCCCTTCGAGCGGCTGGTCGATCCGGAGGCCATCGCCAACTGGCCCCGGACCCTGGGCCGGGATGGTGCCCGCACGCCCCTGCCCTGGAAGGCAGAACAGCCCCAGGCCGGCTTTTCGACCGTCGAGCCGTGGTTGCCGATCGATCCGGTCCATCTGCCACTGTCCGTAGACCGGCAGGAGGGCAACCGGTCCTCCATGCTTCACACAACGCGACGTCTGGTTGCCTTTCGCAAGGCACACAGCTCCCTCCTGCTGGGCGAGATGAACCTTCTGGAGGCCGACCGGGACCTGCTCTGCTTCGAACGGCTGTTTCGCGGTGAGCGTCTGCTTTGCGTGTTCAACCTTGGTCACGGCCCGGTAGCGTGGACGATACCGCCGGGTCTTCGGATCATCGAGGCGGTCAATCTCGAGGCTGCGCACCCCGGATTCTTGCCACCGATGGCTGGGCTGGTGCTCGCGGGCGCGCCCGGATGAACTCAGCCGCCGCAGCTCTCACGCACGATCAGGTCGGTGGGAATGCGTTCCGAGCGACCGACCGCGTCTCCGGAATTGTCGAGCAGTTTGGACACCAGAAGCCGGCCCGCCTTCATCGTATCCTGGGCGATCGTGGACAGAGCGGGACGGCTGTAACGGCTGAACGGCACATTATCGAACCCGATGACCGAGACATCCTCGGGCACCCGCAGGTTGGCGTGCAACAGGGCACGAACAGCGCCGAGCGCGATCTGGTCCGAAGCGCAGACAATGCCGTCGAACTTCAGACCTCGCCGAATGAGGCTGTCGACAGAGGCCTCGGCCGACTCGACCTCGAAATGGGCTTCCATGATGAGGTCCGGATCGACATCGATCCCGGACTTTGCGAGCGCTTCGAGGTAGCCGCGATGTCGCTGCATGGCCTCCGGCGGGTCGAGATCGCCAAGAAAGACGATGCGCTTGCGCCCCAGCCGGGCCAGATGCAGCGTCGCGCGACGCCCCCCGGCCAGATTGTCAGACCCGACCGAGCAATAGGCCTGGTCCTGCATCTGGGCCCCCCACACCACGAACCGGCCCTCTGTCTCGGCCAGCCGGTTCAGGCTTTGATGCAGGGTGCTCTGTCCGAGGAAGATCACGCCGTCGGCCCGGCTGGTATTCAAGGCCGTCGACAGGTCATCGTAACTGGTTGGCGAGAAATGGCTCATGATCACGTCGCAGCCGCGCTCACGCGCCGCTTCGCCGACGCCGGCCAGAAGCTCAAGAAAGAAGGGGTCGCTCAACCGACCCTCGCGGCCCTGGGGCCGGGGCGTCACCAGGGCGATTACGCCGTCGGCACCGATCGGTCCGGCCGGCATGTACCGACGAAACGGATAGTCATGCTCTCGCGCCAGCTTCCAGATCAGCTGCTTGGTGCGCGCGTTGACCGCCGGGCTGTCGTTCAACGCCCGCGATGCGGTCGATATCGACACGCCCGCCAGCCGGGCCAGATCTTCAAGACGGGTGTTGCGTCGGCTCAAGCTTGGGCTCCGGTCGATACTCAGTTTGCAAATTTTGCTGCAAATCTTGCTTGTTCTGCGCCGCTCCGGTTGCGCTTGGCAAGTGCAATGCCCGGGAGTGCTCCTCGATGTTAAGTCGCCGAAGGCTCATCTCAGCCTCAGCCATGCTTGCAGGCATGCCCGCCGTGGTGAAGGCGCAGCCCGCCGGGGCAGTGTTCACCGCGGCCTCACCCGGGAACATTGTCTCGGTATCGGTGACGGTCAACGGCGAGGGGCGCCCGGAATACAGCGTCAGCCGTCTGGGGCGGCCGGTAATCGCCCCTTCCCGGCTCGGCTTCCTGCTGACCGACGCGGCCAAGCTGGAGCGCAATTTCGTCATCACCGCCGACGCCTCCACCTTGCATGACGATAGGTGGGAGCAGCCTTGGGGCGAGCGCCGCTTCATCCGCAACCACTACACCCAGCTCCGGGTGCAGTTCACGGAACGGAATGGCCTCCAGCGGCGGATGGCGGTCGTATTCCGTCTCTACGACGACGGCCTCGGCTTCCGATACGAAATCCCCGACCAGCCCAATCTCAAGACCGTCAACATCGGCGATGAACTGACCGAGTTCGCCATCATCGATTCCGGCACGGCCTGGTGGATCCCGGCCTTCGAATGGAACCGCGAGGAATATCTCTACAACCGCACCCCGATCGACGCGGTCGGCGTGGCCCAGACCCCTCTGACGGTGCGCACCGATGACGGTCTGCATGTCTCGATCCACGAGGCGGCGCTGACCGACTATTCCGGCATGAACCTGCGGCGCGTCGAGGGCGGGCGGTTCAAGGCCTTCCTGACCCCGGGTCTGACCAATGCGGCGGTCGAGCTGACTGCCCCCTTCACCACGCCGTGGCGTACGCTGCAGATCGCCGACCGCGCCGGGGATCTGGTCGAATCCAGCCTGATCCTGAACCTGAACGAGGCCAATGCGCTCGGCGACGTCAGCTGGTTCAAGCCGATGAAATATGTCGGCATCTGGTGGGAGATGCACCTGGACCTGAAGAGCTGGGCCTCGGGGCCGAAGCACGGGGCCACGACCGAAAACGCCATCAAGCACATCGATTTCGCGGCTGAGCACGGCTTTGGAGGTGTGTTGATCGAGGGCTGGAATGTGGGCTGGGACGGCGACTGGTTCGGCACCGGCTGGGACTACAGTTTCACTCGACCCTATCCCGACTTCGACCTCGAGCGCGTCGCGGCCTATGCCCGCCAAAAGGGCGTAGAAATCATCGGCCACCATGAAACCGGCGGCAACGCCTTCCACTACGAGCAACAGCTGGATGCCGCCTTTGCCCAGATGCAGAGGTTCGGCTGGCACTCGGTCAAGACCGGCTATGTCGCCGACGCCGCCGGCGCACGGGTGCGCGGCCCGGACGGACAGCCACGCCTTGCCTGGCACGAAAGCCAGCCGATGGCCCGGCACCAGCTCCGCGTGGTCGAGACCGCGGCCCGATATCAGGTCGCCGTCAATGCCCACGAACCCTTCAAGGATACGGGCCTGCGCCGAACCTGGCCGAACATGATCTCGCGCGAGGGCGCGCGCGGCATGGAGTTCAGCGCCTGGGGCCAGCCGGGCAACCCGCCCGAGCATGAGGCCAATCTCGTCTTCACCCGCCTGCTGGCCGGGCCGATGGACTATACGCCCGGCATTTTTGGCATGAGGACGCGCAGCCCTGACGGCATCGCCACCACCTGGGCCAAACAGCTGGCCCTTTATGTGACCATATACAGCCCGATCCAGATGGCGGCGGATCTGCTGGAGAACTACGAGGCCAATCCGGGCCCGTTCCAGTTCATCAAGGACGTCGCCGTCGACTGGGCGGAGACCCGGATCCTCAACGGCGAGATCGGCGACTATGTCACCACCGTCCGCAAGGACCGCAACTCCGACGAATGGTTCCTCGGTGCCGTCACTGACGAGCATCCGCGCGTGCTGGACGCCCCCCTGTCCTTCCTCGACCCGGGCCGCCGCTACCGGGCTGAAATCTATCGGGACGCTCCGGACGCCCATTGGCAGACCAACCGCGAAGCGATCGTTATCGAAAACCGCGAGGTCACCGCCAGTGACACCCTGAGCCTTCAGTTGGCCCCCGGTGGCGGTCAGGCCATCCGCTTCGTTCCGATCGGCAGAGGACGCCGCACATGACCGCAACCTCCCACGACTCCGGCATGGCCGGCCGGGTTCGACCCCGCCTGAGCCAGTTCGCGATCTGGAACATGTGCGTCGGATTCTTCGGTATCCAGATCGGCTTTGCCCTCCAGAACGGCAATGTCAGCCGGATCTTTCAGTCCCTCGGTGCCGAGGTCGACAATCTCGCCATCCTGTGGATTGCAGCACCCCTGACGGGGCTGCTGGTCCAGCCGATCATCGGGCATTTAAGCGACAAGACCTGGGGTCCGCTGGGGAGACGGCGGCCCTATTTCCTGGTCGGCGCGATCCTGACATCGGCAGCCATGGTCTACATGCCCAATGCTCCCAGCCTTTGGCTGGCGGCGGCGACCCTTTGGGTCATGGACGCTGCGATCAACGTCACCATGGAGCCCTTCCGTGCCTTCGTCGGAGACAATCTTCCCGATGAGCAGCGCACCCGCGGCTATGCCATGCAGACCTTCTTCATCGGCGCAGGTGCCGTGCTGGCCTCCTGCCTGCCCTGGATTCTGACCAATGTGTTCGCCGTCGTCTCAACGGCACCCGAGGGGCTGACACCGGACTCGGTCAAGCTGTCGTTCTACATCGGTGCCGCCGGCATGCTTCTCGCCGTGCTCTGGACCGTCGTCACGACGCGCGAGTACAGCCCCGAACAGATCGATGCCTTCGAAACCACGCGCTCCGCGGCCCTGGCCGCCCGGGGGTCCGATGACCGCCAGCTGCCTGCCCGGTCGGCCGATAGCTATCTGCTCGGCGGGTTCATGTGGCTGGTGGCCGGTTCGGCCGGACTCTATGGCGTGTGGGTCGCGGGGCTCGAGAAGGAACTCTATGTCCTTGCCGGCTTCTTCGCCGGCTTCGGCCTGATACAGATTGTCGTCGGCCTTATGCACCAGATGCGGGCGTCCAATGGCCTGACAGAAGTCATCGACGATGTCTTCCGCATGCCGAAAACCATGCGGGATCTGGCCGTGGTACAGTTCTTCAGCTGGTTCGCCCTGTTCGCCATGTGGATCTTCACCACCGCAGCGGTCACCGCCGTGCATTTTGGCACCTCGGACACGACCTCGACCGCCTACAATGAGGGTGCCAACTGGGTGGGCATCCTGTTCGGCGTCTACAACGGCGTCGCCGCCCTCGCCGCCTTCGCCATCCCGGTCATTGCGCAGCGTACGGGCCGCAAGGTTGCCCACGCGATCAATCTGGCGCTCGGCGGCCTGGGCCTGATCGGGGTCTTCCTGATCCGAGATCCCCAGCTGCTATGGCTGCCCATGATCGGGATCGGCATCGCCTGGGCCTCGATCCTGTCGATGCCCTACGCCATCCTGGCCGGGGCCGTACCGGGCCGGAAAATGGGCGTTTATATGGGTATTTTCAACATCTTCATCGTTGTGCCCCAGCTGCTGGCCGCCACCATCCTGGGCCTGATCCTGAAGAACCTGTTCGACAGCCAGGCCATCTGGGCCCTGGTGCTCGGCGGCGTCAGTTTCTTCATCGCGGCCGCCTGCAGCCTGCGGGTCACGGAACCGAAGGTGGTGACGTGAACATCAACCGGCGTCATGCCCTGACGGCTCTGGCCGCCTTGCCGATCCTCGGCGGGGCCCTGTCGGCGAGGGCCGAGGTTCCGGCCACCGGCCGACTTGTCGAACACCCGCAAATGACCTCGGCCCATGCAGGGCCGCGCGACGTCACCGTCTGGCTTCCGCCCGGTTATGAGGCCAATCCAGTGGGTTGGCCGGTCCTCTACATGCACGACGGCCAGAACCTGTTCGACAATTCGCGGGCCGGCTATGGAGTCGAATGGGGTGTGGATGAACATGTCAGCCGGCTGGGTGCCGGGGGCCAGATCCGGATGCCGATCGTGGTCGGCGTTCACAACACCCCGCTGCGCCTGCGCGAATACGTACCGGCCGACATGATCCGCGCCCTGCCGGGGGACATCCGGGCGGATCTGTTGACCCTCTACGGCGGAGAACCCCTGTCGGACGGCTATCTCCGTTTTCTGGTGGAGGAGTTGAAGCCCTTCATAGACCGCACCTACCGAACGCGCCCGGGACGCAACGATACCGTCATCATGGGTTCGAGCATGGGTGGACTGATCTCCCTTTATGCCCTGATGAAACATCCGGAGGTCTTCGGCAGCGCCGGCTGCCTGTCGACCCACTGGCCGCTCAGGATCGAGCGCCTCGACGACAACCGGCTGGAGCGCTGGCGTGAAACCGTAGTCCAGACCTGGAGCGACGTCATCGCCCGGGGCCTGCCCGATCCCGCGACGCACCGGCTCTATTTTGATCGGGGGGACGAGACGCTGGACCAGTTCTATGCCTTCTTCCAGAGCCGCATCGACACGGTGGTCACGTCCGTAGGCTGGGGACCCGACCGATTTCGAAGCCTGGTATTCCCCGGTGCCGAGCATAATGAGGCCTCCTGGAATCAACGCCTCGATACCCCGCTGACCTTTCTCCTGCCTCCCGAATGACGAGCCCCACCATGCGCACAGTCTCACGCCTCGCCCTCGGCGCCGCCCTGTTGCTCAGTGCGGGATGTTCGACCCTGCAAGGGCTGATTCCCGGCCGCGAGGCGGCTACGCCCGTCATCGTCCCCGCCCCGCAGGTCGGTGCGATCGCGCCGGGCGCACCCGGGGACCAGCCCGTCTGGTCCAGCGCCGCAAAGTCAGGCGCAGGCGCGTCCTACGAAGCCTATGTCGACGGGCAATACCGTGACGGTGGCCGCACCGGCGACATCTCCCGGGTCTGGTTCTCGCTCGCGGACGGTGTCCTGACCGAGACCATGTACGGTCTGATCCATGAGGCCCAGATCAAACAGATGCGGTTCGCCGTCGTGGTCGACGGTCAGGTCTTCGTCGAAGGCCGCGACACGACCAGCCGCACCGAATATCTGAACACGGACGCGCGCGGCCGGCCGCTTTCGCCGGCCTATCGGGTGGTGACCACGGACCGCGGCGGTCGCTTCGAGATCGAAAAGCGCATCTACACCGACCCCGATCGTCAGTCCCTCGTCGTGCGCACAGCGATCCGCGCCCTTCGGGGCGACATCCACCCCTATCTGCTGCTCGAGCCGCATATGGCCAACACCGGGGTCGGTGACTCCGGAGATGCCGTCGCCGCGGGGCGCCCGCTCATCGACGGTGTCGAGCAGCAGGAACCTGGGGCACTCTATGCCTACGAGGGCGACGCCCACCTTGTGCTTCAGGCCGATCGCCCCTTCGTCGCCGCCAGCGTCGGCTATGTGGGAACCTCGGACGGCCTTACTGACCTCGCAGACGGTCGGCTGGACCACGTCTACCGCTCCACCGGCGACACGAGCGGCAACATCATGCTGACCGCCGGCCTCGAGCGGCTGCGGGCGGGTGAGACCCGACAACAGGACTTTGTCATCGGCTTCGGCCCGTCCCGTCAGGAGGCCCGTCGCTCGGCCACGGAGAGCTTCACGACCGGCCTCGACGAAGTCCTTTCCCGTTTCAATGGCGAGGGTGACCGCGTCGGTTGGGAAGACTATCTGGCCTCGCTTACGGACCTGCCCCGGATTGCAGAACAGTCGACCGACGGTGGCAAGCTGGCCTGGGCCTCCGCCCTGATGCTGAAAGTTCAGGAAGACCGGACCTTTGCCGGTGCCCTGATCGCCTCCCTGTCCAATCCCTGGGGCGAGACCGTCGACGCCACGACCTCATCGACCGGCTACAAGGCCGTCTGGCCGCGCGACTTCTATCAGGTTGCCATGGCCTTGATGGCCCTCGGCGACGTCGAGACCCCGGTCGCCGCCTTCCGCTACCTGCCCCAGGTCCAGGTCCGCGCCGACACGCCGGGCAACACCGGCGCGACCGGCTGGTTCCTGCAGAAGACCCATGTCGACGGACAGATTGAGTGGGTCGGGGTCCAGCTGGACCAGACCGCCATGCCCATCATGCTGGGATGGAAGCTTTGGAAGGCCGGCCGCATCACCGACGCCGAGCTGACAGCCATGTATTTCCGCATGATCAAACCCGCCGCTGACTTTCTCGTCGATGGCGGCAAGGCCGGCATCCTCTGGAACGACCGCCAGATCACCCCGCCCTGGACCCAGCAGGAGCGCTGGGAGGAGCAGGAAGGCCATTCGCCCTCCACCACCGCGGCCGTCATCACCGGACTGACCGTCGCCGCCGATATCGCGCGGGCCTCTGGCGACCCCGCCTCCGCCGCCCGCTACCAGGCCGCCGCCGACGACTATGCGTCAAGGCTGGAATCCCGGATGTTCACGACCGCAGGAACCCTCGGCGACGGCCGCTATTTCCTGCGTCTCAGCCGCAATGACGACCCCAACGATCAAGGTCTGCTCGGCGAGAACAACGGCCAGCCCGGCCTGCCGGAGGACCGCATCATCGACGGCGGCTTCCTTGAGCTGGTCCGCTACGGTGTGAGGGCCGCCGACGCCCCTTCGATCACGGCGAGCCTGCCCGAGTATGATGACCAGACCCGGGAAGACCGCCTGCGCGTGCGCTACGATCTGAACGGTGCGCCGGGCTGGCGTCGCTACGGCAACGATGGTTACGGCGAGAATACCGACACGGGCGGCAACTATGGCGTCGGCGGCATGACTCCCGGTCAACGCGGACGGGTCTGGCCGATCTTCACCGGCGAACGAGGCCATTTTGAAATCGCACGCGCCGTTTCCGAGGGCGCGAACGAGGCGGCATTTGAGGCCATTCGCACGACCTATGTGGGTGGAATGGAGTCCTTCGCCAACGGGGGCCTTCTTTTGCCTGAGCAGGTCTGGGACGGTGTCGGCAATCCGACGCCTAACCAATACCGCCCCGGCGAGGGCACGGATTCAGCGACGCCGCTGGCCTGGACCCACGCAGAGTATATCAAACTCCTGCGCTCCTTGGCCGACAGGGCCGTCTGGGATCGCTATGCTCCGGTCGAACGCCGCTATGGTCAGTCCGGCCGCTGACCCTGGCCTTCCCGCCGGACGACACGAAAGCGCGTCCTTGATTGAACCGGACCGACCAATCAGTCGGAGGGTGCCATGAACCACCCCATGAACACGACCGAACTTTATCTGGTCGCCATGCTGATCATCTTCAGCCTGCCCTACCTGGTCTGGCGCGGTCTTCGAACGGAGGCCTACGCCCCGCTGGCCGTGGTGCAAATCATCGGCGGCATAGTGCTGGGACCCGGCGTGCTGGGGGCCCTGTTCCCGGACGCACACGCGACCGTTTTCAACCCTCAGGTCATCATGGCCCTTAATGGCGTCGCATGGTGGGCAGTCATGATTTTCGTCTTCGTGGCCGGCCTGGAGCTGGACACCAGTCAACTCTGGACCAACCGGGTCGAGACCGGAGTGACGGCCGGCCTGGCCCTGGCGACGCCGCTGGTGTTCGGCACCGCGGCGGCCATCGGTCTGGTGCAGTTTCCCGGCTGGGCCGGAACAGAGGGTGAGAGTTGGCAGGTCGTCCTCGGCATCGGCATGGCCTGTGCGGTGACAGCCCTTCCGATCCTGATGTTGTTCATGGAGAAACTGGAGATTCTCCGTCAGCCCCTGGGTCAGCGCATTCTTCGCTACGCCAGCCTCGACGACATCGCCATCTGGGGCGTCCTCGCGCTCATATTGCTGGATTGGGAGCGCATCGGGCGCCAGGCGGCGTTTATCGTCGGCTTCGTCATTGCGGCGATAGCGGTCCGCGCCTTGATGAAGCGTCTGCCGGAGCCCGACCGTTGGTATGTCAGCCTGATCTGGCTGGCAGCCTGCGGCCTTGCCGGCGACTGGTCGAGCCTGCATTTCATGGTCGGTGCCTTTCTGGCCGGAGCCGTGCTGGACAAGTCCTGGTTCGACCGGACGAAGATGGACCTGTTTCGCAACCACATCCTCCTGGCGGTCATGCCGGTGTTTTTCCTGAGCACAGGACTGAAAACCCAATGGGACGTCGGCGGGATGGCGGTCTTCCTCGCCGCCGGCCTTCTGCTGTTCGCCTCCGTCGCCGGCAAGCTGACCGGGGTTCATCTGGCGGGCCGCATCCTGAAATGGCCGAAAGGTGAGGCCCGGGTGATCGGCTGGCTGCTCCAGACCAAGGCGTTGATCATGATCATCTTCGCCAACATCCTTCTGGACCGGCAAATCATCAGCAATGACGCCTTCACTGCCCTGCTGCTGATGGCCGTCGGATCGACCATGCTCACCATGCCGATGGTCACGCCGCTGCTGAAGCCCCGGCAAGAATGATGGCGCGCGGCGCAGGACAGACCCGCGCATGCCCCCATCAGGGCGCGATGAACAGACAGGGACCCTGGCGGATCCAATTCGTCCGGCACCGGGTCTGGAAGCTGGCAGGGTCCGGCGCGAGCCCCCGGTCGATCCAGCCCTCGAGCGCATCGAGCGCGGTCATATAGCTGGCGTCCGAGAGTTTGCTGTGGTCGGACTCGTCTGTAACCACCTGAACCAGCCATTGTGACCGGCCGGCCGCAGCGACCGTCGCAGCATAGATGGCCTCGGCACTCACGCTCACCGTCGGATCATGAAGGGCATGAAGCGTCAGGGTGGGACGGGTGATCTGTCCCGTCAGGTCCGCATCGTAAGCCAGCAAGGCCACACCCTCGGGATCCGCAGAGAAGCGCTGGACGCCGGCGTTGAGCGCCGCGTCGTCGCTCGATCCGCTGTAGACCGTGGCGCTGTTGTCGAACGGATTTCGTCCATCAAGCCGGAGCAGGACCAGGTCCTGGAACAGAAAGGTGGCCCAGTTCATGTGGCTGACCAACTGGCCCTCCGCCACACCGGTAACAGCCAGAATGTCGCGCAGCCTCGCGGCCTGCTCAGCTGAGCGGCGGTCGGCCGGGCGGTCAACACCGGTGCAGGTCTCGATCCGTCGCCGAAGGTCTGCCCGGGTTATCCGACTGTCCAGCGGCAGTCCCTGCCAGACCGGATAGGCCGACTCATCCGCGGCCGGGTGGTTGGCACAGTAATACTGGTAGACCGCTCTCAGATCGGCCCGAAAGCCATAGGCGCGGGTCCCGCCGGAGACTATGCCATTGGTGATCAGGACGCCGTCATAGTTCCAGCCCGACACCGCGCTTCCGGCATACAGCTCGGACGCTTTCGCGGCGACATTCCCGCCCCATGACTGGCCGTGCAGAAGGGTTCGTTCGGGACGACCGTACAGGGACCAGAAGATCCTGCGGCTGTTGTCCGTATCCTCGGCGGCCATCCGGACGCCATAACCGCCGCGCCGGTAGGTGGAGCCGATCCAGGCATAGCCATGACGCACCATGACCGAGAAACGGTCGAGGTCTTCAAGCGGGTCCGTCGCCTCGGGTGCCCCCGTTCTCGGACCACCGTGCGCATGGACGATCAGGCGCCGGTTCCAGTTGGGCGGGATGGCCGCGACATACCAGGCACCGTTTTCGTCCTGACCCGAAACGCAACGGGTCCCACGGCCCGCGGTGGCGGGGCAGTCGATCCGGCGCGGTTCGGGTGGATCTGCCCGCACGGCTTCAGGCGCGAGAAGGGCGACCATCCCGAGCACAAGGGCCGCCAGCATTCTCATCCCTGATCCTCCGGCGGGACCCGGCCGGCGCTGACACTGTCGTCAGCGCCGGCCACGGCCTCAGAACGTCTTGGTCATGGTCGCATACCAGTAGCGACCATAGGGGCGGTAGAGCGACCCGAGATAGCCTGTCGAAGACAGGGGCGGTGCCTCATCGGTAATATTGCGGGCCCCGATACGGATAGTCGTGTCAGACGCCCAGTCGTAGGTGTCTTCCCACTCATACTGGAAATACAGGTTCCCGGTGATCTGGCTGTCCACCTCCCAGGGGGTTCCGGTCGCAGACAGCAGGTCCGTGTCGTCCACGGCGCTGATGTACTGGGTGAAGGCACCGACCTGCCAGGGTCCCTGTGACCAGGTCAGCGATCCCGAGACCCGCCATTCCGGCCGGCCGTTCTGGGCGAGGAGGTCACTGGTTTCCGGCAGCGGGGTCGCCGCATTGATGATACCGGCTGCCCGTGCCTCGTAGAGGGCATCCACCGCCGGGCCCGGATCCCGCCCGAAGGCGATCAGCTTGGCAGCGTTCAGGTTCATGCGGAAGTCGCCGAGCGGCGTATCGCGCAGACGCCAGATCAGGCCGAAATCCATGCCCTCCACATCCTGGGGCAGCAGATTGACGAAGCGGTCGCTGATCGAGGTGATGACACCGACGGGCATTATCCCCGTGCCGGCAAACAGGGCAAGGTCATCGGCATTGACCGCTGCGCGGGTGACCAGCGGGTTCGACCGGCCCTGGACGCGATCCAGATAGTCCTGGACGACCGCGTTACGACCACCGAACAGACCGACGATCTTCTCCTGCTGGATATGCCAGCGGTCGACGGTCAGGGTGAAGTCGCCCAGCATTTCCGGCAGGAATTTGGGCTCGAACACCACACCATAGGAGGAGTTGGTGCTCTCCTCCGGCTCAAGATCCGGGTTACCGGAGACCAGCAGAGACGCCCCGATCGACCGGGAGCAGGCCCCGAATGTCGCGATCCGCCCGGCCCTGAGATCCGCTTCGCAGCGGATATAGTCCGGATTGGTCGTCAGGCGACCGTAGGTGGCCGTGTTGACCTGTTCGAGGTTCGGAGCCCGGAAGCCCTCGGAATAGGATCCCCGCAGGCGCAGGCCGTCGAAAATGTCCCAGGACGCT
>Ga0247836_1001549_pt1 | contig 36353 bp, 33 predicted proteins | sample LaCruzMarch2015__4_FD_187116 | JGI IMG/M metagenome (GOLD analysis project Ga0247836, IMG submission 187116) | Freshwater microbial communities from meromictic Lake La Cruz, Castile-La Mancha, Spain - LaCruzMarch2015_14m | ecosystem: Environmental > Aquatic > Freshwater > Lake | place: Spain... | reverse complement strand
AAGTTCAGAACGAGGATGTGCGTCCGGTGGAAGACAAGAAGGCCGAAGCGACGGCGTAGTCAGCCTTACCGCCGCACCCGCACCCCGAGGCGCACATCGTCTGAATGATAGTCGCCTGCAAGCTGATTGCTTTCAAAGGCGATGTGCTCGTAGCGGCCGAACAGGATGATCTCGCGATTGACGAAATACTCCGCGCCAATCGTCGAGCGCAGTTCGCTTTCTTTGAGCGGGATGCCGTCATAGTCGCGCGTGGTGTAGGTTACCCCCGCGGAGCCGATCAGATATTTGCGGAAGGCGTGGCGGGCCTCAATGCCCACTTGATGAGACGGCACCGTGCCCGACCCCGTCGTGTTGGTGTCGAAGATATCCGTCTGCGCGGTGAACAACAGCGACGTCAGATCCGACAAGCGCCACGCGAGATTGCCATCGACGAGGAAGGCGGTCGCCTCGTCAAGCCGCGCGTCATCAGGGGTTTGCGTGCCGTAGCCTAGGCTCACTTCGCCGCGCAGGATGGCGCCCGTTTCGCCGAAGTCCAACCCCAGCCGGGTGCGCGTGCCTGTTGAATCCCGCACAATTAAATCACCTTGCGACGGCTTGTCGAACGCGCGCTGATTGATCTCTTCCTCGGCGAATACAGAAAGCGTCGGCTTCAACTCCCACGTTGCGCGCACGGCCTGCTCGGTCGTGACGCTATCGCGGTCGGAGTTGATCGACGGCAGCAGCCCACCCGTGATGTCGCTGTATTTGAGATCCGTCACCGCGCCGCGCAGTTGTACCGATAACCGGTTGAAGCGGTGGTTGAGCGTGATGTTGGCCTGATCAGTGGTAACGTCCGGCCGCTCTCCGGCGCTCGCCGCATCAATGGCGCCACGGCCTTCCTGGCGCTGGTCGCGCGCGATCAAGCCTTGCACGTTGGTGCGCTTGGTTACATCGAGACGCCCACGCGCCTCGAGCGTGTAGGCCTTGTCGTCTTCGGTCGGGAACTCATCGTGGAACGAGTAGCCGTTGCGCATGCGGAATTCGAGCGCGTGCGCCTTCCAATCCGAGACCAGCCGCGAGTTGGAAATGATCTCGGCATAAACATCATCGGAAGGCACCGGCGAGCGCAACACGTTGCTCGTCGCCACGCCGGACAGTTCGGATTCGGGAAAGTAGACGAAGCTACCGATGCGGATGCCGATCGGATCGTAAGGCTCGCCGCGAAAAAGCCGCTCGGTGCGCCGGTCGGTGGCGACGGGATCGATGTCTTCGATCTGGAACAGCAGCGGGTCATAACCTGCCGGCACCGTCTCGCGCGTTGTTGTTTCAAACAGCGCGCGGTCTTCAGCCGGCCGCTGATCGATCGAGGCGTCGCTGACACCATCGGATATGGATGATCTTGGGGTGTATCGAGAACGCCGTCCTGCGGCTGCGTGGGCTCGGCAGGGCCGGCAAGATCGCCATCCACCACAACGCCGCGCAGGCTCTGCGGCACAGTTCTGTCGTCATCGTCAAAAAGCGGGTCGAACGGGTCTTGCGCGCTATCCTGAGACCGCGGCATGGCGTCGTCTGCCGTTACTTCGCCCGCACCTCCATCAGCCACGTCGGGCGTGCCTTGACGGGTGGCCTGCCCCGCGCGGCCTGACTGGCCTGGCAATGTTGCGCCGGGAAAACTGCGCGCTTGGGGCTCCGGCCCCGTTTGAGCATGGGCTGCGCCAGCGAACGCCGCCACGGCGGTTGCCGCGGCAAGCCCATCGCAAAACCAGAAAAATGGCGGCTTCGCCCGCACCCGTGACGCCCTTTGATGAGGAAATTTGGCCTCGATAGACGCACACAAGAGTCTTTGTGCACCGTAACGATGCGCCGGTTAAGGGAGGTTTAACTTCCCCACATTGGAAGCCTGGGGCCGGTCTGGTACAAGCGGCTTTGGAATCATCGCGCGAGAGCCATCCCCGCGCCGGAAAGGCCCTTTCCCTATGCCCGCAAAGCTGAAACAGGTGAGCCCCGCCCGCGTTGCCGCTGAAGTCAAAGTGTCTCCGGCCACGGCGAGCGCCATGCGGACGCTGACGCTCGAGGCCGAGGGGCTGCAGGCGCTGCGCGGCGCGCTCGACTACGGCCTCAATGGCCCGTTTGCCGAAGCCGTGCGCATTCTGTTTCAGGCGCGCGGGCGGGTGATCATCTCGGGCATCGGCAAAAGCGGGCATGTGGGGCAAAAAATCGCCGCCACGTTTGCATCGACCGGCACGCCGGCCTTCTTCGTGCACCCATCGGAAGCCTCCCACGGCGACCTTGGCATGATCACCAAGGAAGACGTGATCCTCGCCTTGTCGTGGTCGGGCGAGACGGTGGAACTCAAAAACATCATCACGTTCTCGCGCCGCTTTGGCGTGCCCATGATCTCAATTACATCCAACGCTAATTCCGCGCTCGGGCAGCAGTCGGACGTGGTGCTCGAACTGCCTAAAGCCAAAGAGGCCTGCCCGATGGGTCTGGCGCCAACCACATCCACCACCATGCAGCTCGCACTGGGCGATTGCCTTGCCATTGCGCTCTTGGAAGCCAAGGGCTTCACCGCGCACGATTTCAAAATGTTCCACCCGGGCGGGTCGCTCGGCGCCAGCCTCAAGTACGTCGCCGATGTGATGCAGAAGGGCGACCGGCTGCCGCTCGCCCGCGAAACCGAACTGATGAGCAGCGCAATCGTGACGATGACGGCCAAGAGTTTGGGCTGTTTGGGCATCGTCGATGCCAAGGGCAAACTGATTGGCGTTATCACCGATGGCGACTTGCGCCGCCACATGGGCACAGATCTCGTCAACGCCAAGACGGGTGAGATCATGTCTCACAAGCCCAAGACCGTGCCGCCGACCATGCTGACATCGCAGGCGATTGAGATTTTGAATGCCTCGCGCATTACAGCCCTGTTCGTGGTCGACAAAGCCAAACCGGTTGGCATCATCCACATTCACGATCTGCTGCGCGCAGGCGTGGCATAGAGGGGAGGGTTCGACCCAACAAAAAAACCGGCGGATTACCCCGCCGGTTTGGATTTGATTTCGAAAGATAAACGCGCCGCTTACTTTTTCTTTTTTCCGCCGTCTTTTTTGGCGGTTTCTTTTTTCGGCTCGGCTTTCTTTTCTTCGGGCTTAGCAGCTTCGGCTTTGGCTGGCGCTGGCTCGGCAGGCTTCTTGGGTGCAGCCGCGTCGCTCAGGGTCTTGGCGACTTCGCTGGCGAAGTCTTCTTCCTTCTTCTCAATTCCCGCACCCAATTCATAGCAGATGAAGCCCGTCAGCTTGACCGGACCGCCAGCGGCGGCTTCGGCCTCTTTCACGACCTGAGTGATCGTCTTGGTGGTGTCGATGATGAACACCTGATCGAGCAGGCAAACTTCCTTGAACAATGCATTGAGGCCACCGGTGATGATCTTGTCCATCAGCTCCGGCTTCTTGCCCTTGTTCTTGTCTTTGATGATCTCGGTTTCACGCGCGATCATGTCTTCGCTTACGCCTGAGCGATCGAGCGAGATCGGCTTTGTATTGGCGACATGCATGGCGATCTGACGGCCGACAGCGGCAAGTGCATCCGCATTCTTGCCCGCGCTTTCCAGCGCGACGAGCACGCCGATCTTGCCGAGCGACGGTTTCGCCGGATCGACCTTGTTGTGCACGTAGCTTGCAATGATGCCGTCGTTGACCGACAGCGACGCCGTGCGGCGCACGCTCATGTTCTCGCCGATCTTGGCCACGGCATCCTTCACGAAGGTTTCCACCGTGGTCGAGGTGCCGGGATAATGGGCGGCAAGCAGCTTGGCCGTGTCGCCATGGGCAGCGCCAGCGATCGACGCAATCTTTTCGACCATGTCCTGGAATTCTTCGTTGCGGGCAACGAAGTCTGTTTCCGAGTTGACCTCGACCACCGCGCCGGTCTTGCCATTGACGACGAGACCGATGAGGCCGTCGGCGGCGATGCGGCCGGCTTTCTTGGCGGCTTTCGACAAGCCCTTCTTGCGCAGAAGATCGATGGCCGCTTCGATGTCGCCCTTAGTTTCATCGAGCGCCGTCTTGCAGTCCATCATGCCTGCGCCGGTCTTTTCGCGCAGTTCTTTCACCATGCCTGCGGTGACTGTGGTCATGTGCGTGTTCCTTTTCGCTTTTCGGGGCGAAGTGCAAATTCGTGAGTGGTGAGTGGTCAGTCGTGAGTGGAAAGTCCGGAAGTATCTTGGCGTTGGCGAGCCGCGAATGGCTGACACCACTCACTACTCACAACTGACCACTCACGCCCTTCCTAAACAACCGTCGCGTCGACGAACTTCTTGGCCTGTGCGGCCCAGCCGTCCTTTTCGATCTGGCCCTTGAGCTTCAGCATCCGATCAAGCGCTGCAACGTCGTCTGCTGGCATGTCGGCAATCTGCCAGAAGTGATAGACGCCGGCATCGTTGAGGCGAAGCTCTAGCTTCGGCGAAATGCCGGTGATGCGCTTCAAGTCGTCGGCCTCGCCACGCGGGGCTTCGATGCCCTTGAAGGTCTTGACCGGCAGGGCTTCGTCCGGCGGCGTTTCAGAAGCTCCGATATCCATGCCCGAAGACGACTGCGAGCGCTCAAGGCCATCGATGGCAGCGCGTGCGATGAGATCGCAATAGAGCGTCAAGGCGCGGCCGGCGTCGTCGTTGCCGGGAACCGGGAAGTCGATGCCGTCGGGATCGCAGTTGGTGTCAACCACGGCGACAATCGGAATGCCGAGCTTGCGGGCTTCCTGAATGGCGATGGCTTCCTTGTTGGTGTCGATGACGACCAGCAGGTCGGGCACGCCGCCCATGTCCTTGATGCCGCCGAGCGCCTGGTTGAGCTTGTCGCGCTCGCGCTGGATGTTCAGCACTTCCTTCTTGGTGCGGCCCTGCGGGTCGGCCAGAATGTCGTCGAACTGGCGCAGGCGGCGGATCGACTGCGAGATTGTCTTCCAGTTGGTCAGCGTACCGCCGAGCCAGCGGTGATTGATGAAATACTGCGCCGAGCGCTTGGCGGCTTCTGCGATGCCTTCCGAAGCCTGGCGCTTGGTTGCAACGAACAGCACACGGCCGCCGCTGGCAACCGTATCCGACACCTTGACGAGCGCTTGATGCAACAGCGGCGTCGTCTGCGTCAGGTCGATGATGTGAATGTTGTTGCGGGCACCATAGATAAAGGGTGCCATCTTGGGGTTCCAGCGATGCGACTGGTGACCAAAGTGAACGCCAGCTTCCAAAAGCTGACGCATGTTGAACGCGGGAAGCGCCATGCGAAGTATTCCTTTTCCGGTTGATCCTCCGCCCATCTTTGAGAAGAAAGTTTCAGCCTTTTGAAGGGCTTAACACTTTCCACCGGAGCGTTAGCTGGGGCTTTTCATCCAGCAGACGCGAGAATGAGCGTGTGTGATAGGCCGCTGTATGGCTGAAGTTCGCGATTAAGGCAAGTGCGGCGGGGTGGCAGGCAGGCTAGGGCGCAGCGGCTTTTGGCCTCCGCGATGCTGCCGCCCACCGTGCCGGCCGCGAGCCGAAGCGGGCAGTTGCATCCGTCCCAAGCCGCTTTATGCGATGTACATGCGGCTCTCGCGCAATCCTCTCCATCAATACATTCTTGGCTCGTCCGCGATAGGAGCAATAAGGAACAGTCTTCATGCCGATTCGGTTATAGAACCACATGAGGTGGGCTGGCACCGGCTGCGGCTGGGCAATCGAGGGGAGACGAGCGTGTCTGCAAGTGGATCAACAACCGTCGTCCTCGTCGCTCTCGGCTGCAATCTTGCGATCGCGGGCGCCAAGTTTGTTGCCTACACCATGACGGGTTCGTCGGCCATGTTGTCGGAGTCGATCCACTCGCTGGTCGACACCTCGAATCAGGCCCTGCTGCTTTACGGCATAAAGCGCTCCAAACGCCCTGCCGACGCAAAGCACCCCTTCGGCTACTCGAAGGAACTTTATTTCTGGAGCTTCATCGTCGCCATTCTGCTGTTCTCACTTGGCGCCGGCGTTGCCATCTACGAAGGTGTCGAGAAGCTCCACAATCCGCACCCTCTCGACAACGTGCACGTCATCTACATCGTGCTCGCCATCGCCATCGTGCTTGAGAGCTTTTCGACGTATAAAGCCTTGCAGGAGTTCAATGCCCGGCGCGGCACCGATGGCATGATCGCTGCGTTGCGCTCGTCAAAAGACCCGGCGCTATTTGCCATCGTGCTTGAAGATCTTGCGGCATTGGCCGGATTGATCGTGGCGCTTTTCGGCGTACTGGCCGCCGACAAACTGGAATTTGTCCAGGGTGACGGCATTGCCTCGATCATGATTGGATTCATTCTTGCGGGCGTTGCTGCGTTCATGAGTGTCGAAATCCGCAGCCTCATTGTCGGCGAAGCGGCGGCACCCGCGGTTCGCAGCGGGCTCGTCGCCTTGATCAAGACCGAAACGGGCCCTGGCAACCGGATCCGCGTCATCAATGAAATCCGTACCATGCACCTGGGACCTGAAGACGTGCTGGTGGCCGCAAGCGTCGACTTCAACGATCAGGAAACAGCCGCCAGCGTCGAGGCCACAACGGCGCGGCTCGAACGAGCGATCAAAGCCAAGTACCCAGAGGTTCAGAAACTCTTTCTCGAGGTGCAGAGCGCTGAACAACACGCCGCGATTGCAGGTCTGCGCAGCGCTCAGCCGGCAGCGCGACACGACGATGGCGCGCACACAGCGCAAGCACCTCAAGCGACGGCGGGCCACATTGCGCATAACGCCGGAGCCAACTCCGTGACGGCGGCCACCACGCTGGTTACCGGTCTTGCAACTGCAGTCAGTCCAGCCACCCGTACGGTGCCCCAAGCTGCTGCAAACTCATCACGGGCCGCTGCTCCATCTAGGCCGCCAGCCGCTTCAACTGGTCAGGCACCGGCAACTGCGCCGCGCTCCAATGCGAGCCGCAAAGAAAAAAAGCGCAACAAAAAGCACAAGGGTTGAGGTCAGAGTTCAAGAGCCAGACCGGCTATGAGCGACGCCTCATCAGAATGAAAAAGCGCGCGAGACAAAAGCCGCGCGCGCTTGCTCTTCTACTCGCTGGGCCTTGAGCGAATTAGAACGGAATTTCATCGTCGAGCTGCTTGTCAAAGCCGCCCTTCGAACCACCGGCCGCCTTGCCGCCACGCTTGGGCTCGCTGTAGCTGCTGCCAGACGATCCACCGCCAAAGCCGCTGTCTGACGGCGCGCCATAGTCAGCTTGACCGCTCTCTTGCATGGCATTGCCACCCGCGCTCTGACGGCTTTCGAGCATGGTCAGGTTGCCATTGAACCCCTGCAGCACAACTTCCGTCGAGTATTTCTCAGCGCCACTTTGATCGGTCCACTTGCGGGTCTGCAATTGGCCTTCGATATAGAGCTTGGCACCCTTCTTCACGTACTGCTCGACAACCTTGCACAGGTTCTCGTTGAAGATTACGACCCGGTGCCACTCAGTCTTGTCCTTGCGCTCGCCGGTGTTCTTGTCGCGCCAGCTTTCGGTGGTGGCGAGGCTGAGGTTGGCAATCGGGCGGCCGTCCTGAGTACGCCGAATTTCCGGATCTTTGCCGACATTGCCGACCAGAATTACTTTGTTGACCGAACCAGCCATCGAAACCACTCCTTCAGAAAATCGCTTCTTTACTTGCGGCATCCCGGCAACGGCGCCAGCTACTAAATGCGCTGAGCCAAACGCTAGGCCCACGCGCCACCGAGGGCATTCGCCTTCCATAAGGTCTTCAACGGCCCAAGGATGACATGCGCCAGAACCAAACCGACTCGGGTTGTAACCACAAATTCAGGCGAGACCATAACGCGCCGGCCGGTTCTGGTAGACCGGGTACTGGCGTTGTCCACCGATTTCAGCCCCCGGGCGCCGCAACAATCGTTCACTTAATGTTCTAGTGGAAAACGAAGGCTTAAGCAAGCCCGTTGCGCGAGAGGCGGATTTACTGGGCTTCGCCGACACTTAGATCGCGGCCGAGAAAGAGCAACACCCGGCCGTTTGCTTCGAACCGTCCGCGTTCGAGGAAACCGTTGCGCTCATAGAAGGCGACATTGCGCATGCCGGTTGCGGTGACGACATGGACGCCGGGGCAACCCGCCCGCGCGGCATCGCCCATGAACGCCTCGACGAGCTGGCGGCCGAGGGCGCGGCCACGAAATTCCGGAGCCAGATTGACATGCAGGTGGGCTGGGTAGCGCCGGGTCAGAGCAGAGATGCTGTTGAAATAGCCGATATCGGAAAAAAGAGTCGTGTGCGCCGGGTCATCGAGGCAGCCGAGCAGGTAGCCAGCAACACCGCCGTCAGAGCTGAGGGCGAGGTACACCCATTGCGGGTAGTCGCTCAGGTAGCGCCCGAGCCAGCGCTCGCGAAACGCCGAGCGAGCCTCATCCGAGGCAAACGACTTGGTGCCGCTCGCCTCGAAAAATATAGTGTCGAGCACTCCGGGAGTGCGCAAGGCAGGGCTTGCCTCAGTCCATTTGACGATGCCTATCACGCGCACAGCTCAGACGTACGAGGCAGGGAGCATACTGTGCGGCGCGGCGGGCTAACCACTTGGATCGCCCGCCGCCAGGCCTCGCCCCGATGCTCAAGGGCGCCTCAGATATAGATGCGAATGCGAACGCCGCGATGACGGCGGTAATGCCGGTAATGGCGGTAGTACCGGCCATGACAATAGTGACGGTGACAATGGCGGTAGCGGCGGTAGTGCACCTGCGTGACTGAGCTGGCCGTCTCGGCCGAGGCCTGCAGCCCTGCTCCAAGTGCTTGAGCCGGCGTCTGCGAAACGGGTGCGAAGAACAGCCCTGCTGCGAGGATACAGAGTGCTGCGAGCTGCTTGAAGAGCTTTGTCATTGGGTTTCCTGTGAGGCTACTTGTGACGTTGCAGTTGGCCGCACTGAAGAAAAACCTTCCCGCGACGCCGGGATCCTATCTTGCGATTGTGAAGTTGTCAGCACACCGTCTCGGCCGTAGTTGCGGCTCCAAGGCTGGGTTGGGTCGTCCTTCACGAGACGAATGGTTTTTGGCGGGGGCGTCTGGGCCGGCACGCCATCGTCTTCGAGGTCGGCAGCAGGGGCCGGGGGCGCCGAAGCATCAGAAAGGCTCCAAGACATCACAGCCGGCGATGGGGTGGATGCTGCTGAATAGCTATTTTGACTACTGCTGCAGCCGTTCAAGGCGGGCGCTGCGATGAGCGCCGCACAAGCCGCCAATATGCGGGGCGGCAAAACAAGCCGGCCGCTTCGTAACAACGCAAACATCGGACGCAACGCCTCACACAAAAACTAGGTAGAGCGGCAGCGTGCCTGAGGCCGGTTAATCCGCGCCTAATGAGCGTTCCAAAATTTTATCTGATCAGAAACGCCAGCTGCTAGCAGCCGCGGGGGACTGCTGCTAACGTGCTGTTTTTGCGTGATTTTATGGTTTTCGGCCGGAGCAAATCATCCTAGCATGAAAGCCCCTTAACAGGAGACACCACATCGAGGATACCCGCACCATGTCCGACAACGACTTCATGCGCATGCTGGCTGGCTATAGTTTAACGACCGCTGAAATCCTCTACCGGATGCCCGATCATCTCACCCTTCTCCAGAGCTACATCTGGCAGGATTACGATCAACATCCGCGCTTTCCCAAGCTCAAGGCATTCCTCGATTTCTGGACGCAGACCCTCGATGGGCCGCTGGTCAAAATCCGCGTGGCTCACACAGGCCTCATCAAGCCGGCCGAGCTAAAGCTGGTTGGAACCGAACTGCGGCTGCACTGAAGAGCGACGGCGGCGATAGCCGCCGAGCAACTTAGCGTGCAAGCGGCGTTGCCGTGCCGTGAGGCGTTACTTCCACTCGACCTTGAGGATCTCGTAGCTGCGCGAACCCTTGGGCGTCGTCACTTCGGCGCTGTCGCCCTTCGACTTGCCGATCAGTGCGCGTGCAATGGGGCTGGATATCGAAACTTTGCCGTCTTTGATGCTGGCTTCGGTATCGCCGACGATCTTGTATTTGACCTTCTCGTCGGTGTCTTCGTCGACGAGTGTGACCGTCGCTCCGAACTTGATCGTGGTGCCCGATAGTTTGCTAACATCGATGATGTCGGCACGGTTGACCTTGTCTTCAAGCTCGGCCACGCGTGCTTCGTTCATGCCTTGCGCTTCTTTTGCGGCATGGTACTCGGCATTTTCCGACAGGTCGCCATGCGAGCGCGCTTCCGAGATCGCCGCGATGATCCGCGGGCGCTCTTCGCCCTTGAGGCGTTGGAGTTCGGCTTCCAACTGCTTGAATCCCTCGACCGTGATCGGCACACGTTCCATGGACATCGCTAAAGTCTCCTAAGCGGCCTGGTTTCTGAAGAACCAGAACCTCGTCAAAATAATCACATTACAGAGTTTAGTGCGGGGGCGGCTCGACGCGCTGCCCTCCGCCGCCGCGTACCCTGGTTGCAATAGATACTGCACCGGTGCGGCATTGGCGAGGCAGGGATCAGCTTCCCCGGCCGACGTAGGATTGAAGCGGCGCAACCGTTAAGCTGCCAGCCTTCATGGCCTTGATCGCCCGTGTGACTGCGAGAGCCCCTGAGAGAGTCGTATAATATGGAATGTGGTTAAGCAAGGCCGTGCGGCGGATGTCCTTGCTGTCTGCAAGGGCTTTTGCACCTTCAGTGGTGTTGAAAACCAGCTGAACTTCCCTGTTCTTCATGGCATCGACGATGTTCGGGCGGCCCTCTAGGACCTTGTTGATCGCTTCACATGTGATGCCGCGATTCTCAAGAAAGCGCTTTGTTCCGCGCGTCGCCATCACTCGAAAGCCCATGGCTTGCAGGTCGCGTAACGAACCGACAATTTTTTCCTTGTCGGTTTCTTTGACGGAGACAAACACCGTTCCTGTCATCGGCAGCGTGATGCCCGCGCCCATCTGGCTCTTACCGAAGGCAATAGCAAAATCCGTGTCGAGCCCCATCACTTCGCCCGTCGAACGCATCTCGGGGCCGAGGATCGGATCGACGCCGGTAAAGCGCGCGAAGGGGAACACCGCCTCTTTCACCGCCACGTGATTGATCTTTTCCTTTTTCAATCCAAAGGCCGCGAGCGGCTTGCCGCCCATGATCTGTGCCGCGATAGCGGCGATCGGTTTGCCGATAACCTTTGCGACGAACGGAACCGTCCGCGAAGCGCGCGGGTTGACTTCGAGAATGAACACCTTGCCATCTTTGATTGCGAACTGCACATTCATCAAGCCCACAACTTTCAAGGCAAGGGCGAGTTCCCGAGTCTGCCGCTCAAGTTCTTGAATGACGTCTTCGCTTAGCGAATGGGGCGGCAGCGAGCACGCACTGTCGCCCGAGTGAATGCCGGCCTCCTCGATATGTTCCATAATGCCGGCAACAAAAGTATCGGTGCCATCCGCAAGGCAATCGACATCGACTTCAACGGCGTCAGACAAATAGCGGTCGATCAGCAGCGGGCGCTTGGCCGAGACAATCAGTTCCGACGGACTGTCGAGCGTTGCCGACAATTTGGTGATGTAGCGGTCGATCTCGAAACCGTCATAGACGATCTCCATGGCCCTGCCGCCGAGCACATAGGACGGACGGATAACGACGGGATAACCGATGCCATCGGCCACGGCGCGTGCTTCCCCGGGGTTGCGGGCGATGCCGCTTTCCGGCTGGCTGAGGCCGAGCTTTTCGATCAGCACCTTGAACCGGTCGCGGTCTTCCGCCAAGTCGATGGCATCGGGCGAAGTGCCCAATATGGGAACACCAGCGTCTTCAAGCGGACCGGCAAGCTTCAACGGTGTCTGGCCACCGAACTGCACAATGACGCCCTTCAAGGTGCCGTTCTGCTGTTCGGTGCGTATGATTTCGAGCACGTCTTCGGCAGTGAGCGGCTCGAAGTAAAGACGGTCGGACGTATCGTAGTCTGTCGACACTGTCTCGGGGTTGCAGTTGACCATGATGGTTTCAAAGCCGGCCTTGGTCAGCGCAAAACAGGCATGACAGCAGCAATAGTCGAACTCGATGCCCTGGCCGATCCGGTTCGGCCCGCCGCCCAGAATAATGATCTTCTCGCGCGCCGTGGGCGCAGCCTCGCACACCGGGGCATCGGTAAGGCCTGTCTCGTAGGTCGAATACATGTAGGGTGTCGGCGAAGCGAATTCGGCAGCGCAGGTATCGATGCGCTTATAGACCGGTGTCACCTTCAAGGCGGTGCGTGCCTCGCGCACCGTTGCTTCGTTGAGATTTGCCAGCTTAGCGAGACGGGCATCCGAGAAGCCCATCGATTTCAGCATACGCATTTGCCCGGCCGTCGACGGCAATCCATGGGCGATAACCCGGGCTTCTGTGTCGACGATGTCCTTGAGTTGAGCAATGAACCACGGATCAATTTTGCAGTAGGCGTGAACAGTATCGGCATCGACGCCGAGCCGCAGTGCCTGCGCCACCTTCAAGAGACGGTCGGCCGAAGGAGTAGCTAGGGCCGCACGAATGACGTTCTTGTCGTCTCCCGCGCCCAAGCCTTGCAGCACCACATCATCGAGCCCCGTCAGTCCCGTCTCCATAGATCGCAGTGCTTTTTGAAGGCTCTCGGCAAACGTGCGCCCGATGGCCATGGCTTCACCCACAGACTTCATCGCGGTCGTCAGCGTCGCGTCGGCGCCGGGGAACTTCTCGAACGCAAAGCGCGGAATCTTTGTGACAACATAGTCGATCGTCGGCTCGAAGGAAGCCGGTGTCGCCCCGCCCGTAATGTCGTTTTCGAGTTCGTCGAGCGTATAGCCAACAGCAAGCTTGGCAGCGACCTTGGCAATCGGAAATCCAGTGGCCTTGGACGCCAGTGCCGATGACCGCGAAACACGCGGGTTCATCTCAATCACGACGAGACGCCCATCAGCCGGGTTGACGGCAAACTGCACGTTCGAGCCGCCGGTCTCAACGCCGATCTCGCGCAGCACCGCAATCGAGGCATCGCGCATGATCTGGTATTCTTTATCGGTCAGCGTCAGCGCGGGAGCGACAGTGATGCTGTCGCCCGTGTGTACGCCCATGGGGTCGATATTTTCTATGGAGCAAATAATGATGCAGTTGTCCGCTTTGTCGCGGACCACTTCCATTTCGTATTCCTTCCACCCGATGAGGCTTTCATCGACGAGGATCTGACCGACCGGCGAGGCATCGATGCCCGATCGCGCAATCGTTTCGAATTCTTCGCGGTTGTAGGCAACGCCACCGCCCGTGCCGCCCATTGTGAAAGCGGGGCGGATAATGGCCGGCAAACCGACTTTGTCCAGCGCGGTCATGGCTTCCTTGAAGCCAGCAAATTTGTCATAGACAACGCCGCCGTCAGCATTGCGGACAGGTTGACCTTCAGCATCCAGCAGGATTGGCGAGGATGCAATGACGGCGCGTGGGCTCTCGAGACCGATGCGGTCCATGGCGTCGCGAAAGAGCTTGCGGTCTTCGGCCATATCAATGGAAGCGGCCTTGGCACCTATGAGTTCGACGCCAAGTTGCCTCAGCGTGCCGTTTTTCTCCAGAGCAAGAGCGGTGTTCAAGGCCGTCTGCCCGCCCATGGTCGGCAGCAGGACGAGCTTGTCGTTCGGACGCTGGCGGCGTTCTTCGGCGATAATCTTGGCGACGATTTCAGGCGTGATCGGTTCTATGTAGGTGGCGTCAGCCAGTTCGGGATCGGTCATAATCGTGGCTGGATTCGAATTGACCAGCACGATCCGATAGCCCTCGGCCTTCAGCGCCTTGCAGGCCTGGGTGCCGGAATAGTCGAACTCACAGGCCTGGCCGATAATAATCGGGCCCGCGCCAATGATGAGGACCGTGTCGATATCTGTGCGTTTTGCCATGTCGGGGCCGTGATTTAACTGATGAATGGACGGTTGGCTAGAGCGGTTTGGGCGACGAAAGACGCGGTGCGCCGAGAAATGCCGCCCCCCAATAAATGATCTGGCAGGGGGCTAGAGATCATCTCGGACACACAGGCTCGATTGGCGCCATGGTCAGCCCTCTAATGCTTCGGATCCGGGAATTCGGCGCAGGTGGGCGCCTCAGTGGCATCCTCTAACCTGCTGGCCGCCAAAAGGCTATCGGGAGTGACACGATGCCTTACGCCGATTGCATCCCGGCAACAACGGGCTGGCGACAGGGTCCAGCCGATGTTTTCAGAATAAAGCAGATACCATTCCGGCGTCACGGGGCTGGCCTGTGACGCCGGTTTGGAACGCGCGCTCCCCAAAATGTCTCTTTTGTGAAACATTCCGGGGTTGAACTCAACTTACTCGGGCTTCTTGCCCTCAACGCCCGGTGCTGGCACACCGGGGATCGGCGCCATCGGCTTGACGGCCGGCGGCTCGATGGCGAGGCTTTCTGGGAACGAGTACACTTCCTTATAGATTGGCTTGGTCGAAGGGTCTTTGCGGCCGTAGGTGGTGCGTGCAGGCAAGCCGGTCTCGGGATCGACGAATACCATGCGCACGGCCTCGTTGGGCGTGTTCTGCAATTCTCCAGCCTTCGCGGGTTTGCCGTCGGGTCCCTTGGCTTCTTCCGCAAGGCCGCGATAAGCGCGCAATTGTTTGCCATCCACCGGTTCGCTGCCAAGGCATTCGAACCGGCCCATGTCGTCCCCGCTCAAGGCAACCGACTTTTTCATAAAGTCGACAACCTGTTCCGCCGCCTGCGGCGGCAATTCGAACCACTCATCTCCATCCTGCGTCCAGGCGCGCAGGCCGACAACAATCGTCTGCGTGGCCTTCTCGTCGGTCAGCGCTTTAATGGTCTGACGCATGCGGTCGGGAATTTGAAATTCCAGCGTCATCTTGACGGGACCGTTCTCGGTGAGCATGTCGGTTTCTTTGCGCACGAATTTCTTCGCCGACTGGGCCTCGAAGGCCTTCACTACTTCTGCCGAACAATCGGCGAAGGCAGGACTTGCGGCCAGGGCCACCACCGCACAAGCGGCTCCAGTCAAAATGCGGCGCATAGTGTTCACTCCCATTTGTCTTTTCTAACGTGTTGTTTGATTGGTTGCCGGTGTTTTCTGCGTCAAATCGTGGGCTCTGAGCCGGAGCGCACCTTATTAAGGCGCAGCAGGCGCGTTTTCGGGAATTTCGATCGTGATGTCCGTGGGGTACGAGTACGCCTCGCGCACCATGGCTGGCTTTGCGCCAGACGCTTCACCCACAATGTTGAACGCTGGTAAGCCCGTTGCCGGATCGGCATAAATCGTGCGCGCGATCAAATCTCCACCTTCCACCTTTTCGGGCACGGTCTGGTAGGCAACGTAATCTTTGCCGTCTAACTTCAGCTTGCCGAGGCAATTGAACTGCGATGTGACCTTGGGCGGCGCGCCGAACGTGTCGCGCAGATGGTTCTCGACCATGGACGCGATATGCGGCTTCAATTCGAACCACCCACCACCTTCACGGCTCCAGGCGCGGTTGCCGAAACCAATAGTCTCGATTTCGAAGTCCTGATCTGGTGATTTGATGCGGCGGTACATCTTCATCGGCGGCAAATAGTCGATGGTCTCGGTTGCGCCATCCGGCTTGATGGGCGACGATACCTCGACGCGATAGGCCGCCTGCGCATGCTGCTTGGTTACCGCGGCTTCCACATCGGAAGCACAATTCTGATCTGCAAAACACGGCGCAGCGGTCAACATCACTGTCGCTGCGGCAAACATCAGGCGCATACTGCACGTCTCCTCGGCTAGGGACTAATTCCCGCCACTTATACGCAGAGATTGAGATCAAGCGTTCTTAAAGTTCTGAAAGGTTGAAAGGGCAGAACTTTGCCGGTGCCGGATCGGCGAAGGGTAGCATGCCAGCGGTCCACGCCCGCATTTAAGGCTTTGACTTGCATTGCGTTTTTTCAATCGCTAACATGGCACTTCGCCGCAGTGACCGAGAGACGATGCCCAGTAAACCCACCATCTTGAGCGCCCAGCGCACGGGCTCAAACACAACAGAGCGCGCGCAGGAGACTCGATTGCCTGTCATTTTGAACGGGCAAAGTCTGCGGACAAGTGCGCGTACGCTTAGCGATCTGGTTGCAGAGCAAGGCCACGGAGACGCCAAAATTGCGACGGCAGTTAATGGAGAGTTCGTGCCAGCGCGCGCGCGTTGCGCAACAGAGTTGGGCTCCGGCGACCGCATAGAAATCGTAAGCGCCCGTCAGGGCGGATAAACCGACGGGAAAAGCACGCAAACGTGGGCGCAAGTGCGTTCCTTTGGGAACGCCCTTCGTTTGCGCAACTTGTAAGTTAGCAGAACGAGCGATGTCCGCGGCAAAACCGGCGCGTTCCTCCGCCCGTAAGTGAAGCCACTACTTGGGAGACTTACATGTTCAGAAATCTCATACTTGCCATTCTTCTGGCAGCCAGCACGCCACTTATAGGTGCGCCTCACGCTGCTGCCGATTTCGTCAACCGCAAGGAGCGCGCGTCCGGCAGTGTCACCGCGTGCAGCAATTATGGTCGTTGGGAGTGCTATCAAGCGCCCGTCCGGCGCGGAAAATTCGGTGCCGAAATGCGGTTGCGTGGCGGGACTTGGGTCGACTGCGAAGGCGATTGCCGCGATACGCTGCGGCGCCTGACGGTCGATTACTGGGATGACCAGGCCGAGCGTTCGGGCGACAACTAACACATGCGCCGTGTGTGACGCTTCGCCCCCGAGGCGTCACACATTCGCACCGCCGCACGCGCTCGCGGAGCGTCAAGCCTTCGCCCCGCTTTTACCGCCGCGCAAAAATGCAAACCGCGATTTTGCGGGCGGCTCACCGGCGTTTACAATTGCAGCAATAAGGCCGGCCGCCCCGCGCAAAACCTTGCGATGGGTCCAGTACCCAACGTGGGCCCGATAAGCCGCTATCGGCGCGAAAATGTTGCTTGCCAGCCGCCGCAAGAGGCCCTCGGATGCCACTTCGATGTCCGACAGAAGCGGCTCGCAGGCGTACGCATCGTTCAGCGGTTTTAACGGAAAGCCCAACAAGTCGTTGCGGCTGTAGTAGTTGAGCCAGCGCGCAACGCTCAGAGTTTTGTCATCGAGCGCTTTGCCAGGAAAGGCGGGGGTTTCACCTTCACCGCGCGAGCGCGTGATCGGGAACACCGCCTTATGCCCGAAGGTAAACGTGAACAGCGGCATGTTGCAACCCATCATGACGAGGCCGGCCAGCGTGTCGAGGCGGCGGAATGGCGAGCCATCCTTCAGATAGGCGGCAAACTTGGCCACCTCCTCGTCCTCCTTCGCAATCCGCCCTTCATTCCATTGCTTGATCGTATTGAGGTCCCAGGCAAACGACGAAATGATGTGGCAGCCGAGCGAGTGGCCGATGAAAATCAGCGGCCTGTTGGGAAGATTGTCCCGGTCGAGATCCTCAAGGACGGCCCGCACATCGGCCTGGATCTGATAGTAGGCCGAATTTCGAAAGCTCCTGGTCTTTTGATAAGCCGCTGCATCGCCAAGCCCCTGTATGACAAGGCGCCTGTGGACGGTATCGGCGAACAAGCGGTCTTTCGCGACGGCATCAAGATAGTCCTGCTGGCGGTCGCGCACGCGTTGGGCCCAGTAAACCGCCTTGAAGGTTACAAGGTCCTTGATGTGCGCGGGCAGCCGGGCCTCGATCGCCGCCCGCATGTCCGATTCGTATCCAGCCGAAGGGGTATTGATGCCATGCACGAAAACAACGGCCACAGGCTGCACCATCGTATCCCCCAATTTGCTTCAGCCCACGGTGACGAGTGGTCCTAACGGTGTCAAGTCATCAAGCCGGAAAGCCGGCAGACTTTGAAGTCGGCTGTTGTAGTCACCGCGTGAGACGGTCTAAATTCCAGCTATGACATTACAAACACCCCATCTGACCGGCTCCAAACCCGGCCTGTCGACGCTCACTTTTTACGGCACTCAAGTTGCCTCGCGCTTGGCCCTGGGAACGGCGCTTTACCCCTCGCCGCAGATCATGACGGATGCGGCACGCGCGGCGGGCGCTGGCATCGTCACGGTCTCGCTGCGGCGCGAACAGGCACGCGGCAAGTCCGGCGAACGATTTCTCGATCTCATTCGCGCCTTGCCCGTTCACGTTCTGCCCAACACGGCTGGCTGCCGCACCCCGAAGGAAGCGATCACCACCGCGCAGATGGCGCGCGAGCTTTTCGACACAGATTGGATCAAGCTGGAGGTCATCGCCAACGACGACACCTTGCAACCTGATCTGTTCGGGCTCGTTGAAGCGGCTGGCGTTTTGAGCCGCGACGGCTTCAAGGTCTTTCCCTACACCACCGAAGACTTAGGCGCGGGCGAACGGCTGCTGACTGCTGGATGCGAAGTCTTGATGCCCTGGGGCGCACCCATCGGCACCGGACGCGGGCTTGCCAACGTCTACGGCCTGCGTTCGATGCGCGCTTACTTTCCTGGCATTCCGCTGGTTATCGACGCGGGCCTCGGGGCGCCCTCACACGCGGCGCATGCCATGGAACTTGGGTATGACGCCTGCCTTGTCAACACGGCTGTTGCCAAGGCTGGCGACCCCGTCGCCATGGCACGCGCCTTTGCGCAAGCCATAGAGGCCGGACGGACGGCCTATGAATCGGGGCTGATGGAAATGCGGGACATGGCGCAGCCTTCAACACCCGTCGCGGGAACACCGTTTTTTGAACTCAGAGGCTAAAGCCTTGACCAAGAGCTGCCCCGTGAGCCTCGATGTCTTCTACCCCATCGTGCCCAATTGCGCGTGGCTGGCACGGCTCGCCCCGCTCGGCATCAAGACCGTGCAGTTGCGCCTCAAGGACGTGGCCGAAGCGGACATAGCCCGCGAAGTGCTGATGGCTGTGAAATTGTCCGCCACTTACGGCATACAAATCGTCATCAACGATTACTGGCGCGAGGCGATCGACACCCGCGCCGCTTTCGTGCACCTCGGCCAAGAAGACCTCGTCACCGCTGACATCAAGGCGATTAAGCAGGCTGGCGTCAAAATCGGCATTTCGACCCACAGCCAAGAGGAATTGGACATCGCGTTGAGCGCTGATCCTGACTACGTCGCGCTAGGCCCGATTTACGAGACCAAACTCAAGGCCATGGCGTGGGCACCGCAAGGGCTCGAGCGGATCTCGGCTTGGAAGGCGCAGATTGGGGCTCTGCCGCTCGTTGCCATCGGCGGCATCACGCCTGAGCGCGCTGGCCCTGTCGTGGCAGCGGGCGCCGATAGCGTTGCCGTGATCACCGATTTCATCACCGCGCCGCACCCGGAATCGCGTGTCTCCCTTTGGCTGGATTGGGCCGCGCGGCAAAGGCCGCTTGTCTCGCCCATCACCCCCTAACGCGATCAGAAGTTCTTAACCCGCGATCACAAAATTAGAGGCCGGTATCACGGACTTGCGATTTGTAGTTACCGCCACTGTCACCTAAATATAGCCCATCGAACGAGGGTGGTAGTCACCCGCCAGCAAAAAACCGGAGAGACATCATGAAGACCTGGACCAAGCCTGCAGTTCGCGAAACCGAAGTCGGCCTCGAAGTCACTTCGTACCTGCCGGCTGAAATCGACCTGATCTAATCGGTCGAACTAAGAGATGCTAAAAAAGCGCGGTAGCCCAACGGCTGCCGCGTTTTTCGTTTTTTTGCTTAGAACTAGAGATCGTTGCGGGCCTAGCGGCTCGAATTGATGGTGCTTAAACATCACTTGCAGGTTTGGCGTCGCGAAAATACGGCTCGACGACGCCCTTGAGCTTCACCGTGATCGGATTTCCCGCGCGGTCCTTGGCATTGCCCGCCGCAACCCTAATCCACCCTTCGCTGACACAATATTCTTCGACGTTGTTCTTCTCGACCCCGCTGAAACGCACGCCCACATCGCGCTCGAGGATTTCCGCATTGAAGAATGGACTTTTTGGATTGGTCGACAGGCGGTCGGGGAGCGTTCCGGTCATTCTCGCGCTTTCTTACCAGCATCAACGCCAGCATCAGTGGATCAGCAGCGCTTCAGTTACTGCGATCCGCGTCGGCTGGCAACCTGACTGAAATCGCGATTGCAGTTTCACGCAGCCTGGCCAAACTTGGCGACGGCTTTGGCGACGGCAGCCGGGTTGCGGTCGGTCGTGTAATAATCGCCGAGCACCAACACATCCATATCTGTGCGCAAGTAACACGAGATGGCTTCCGCTGGCGCGTTCACAACGGGTTCCTGCCGGTTGAAACTGGTGTTGAGGATGACCGGAATGCCCGTAATCTTGGCGTACTCCTCGATCACGGCGTAGTAACGCGCGTTTTGCGAACGATCGATGGTTTGTATGCGCCCCGTGCCATCGACGTGCCCAGCCGCAGGAATAAGCGGCAGTTTGTCGGGCCGGATGCGCGGCGCCATGGTCATGAATGGGTCAGGCTGCTCAAACTCAAAGAACTCGCCCATGCGGTCGAACAACACGACGGGGGCGAACGGCCGGAACGCCTCGCGATGCTTGATGCGCGCGTTGATAAGATCTTTCATGGCATTCGAGCGCGCATCCGAAAGGATCGAACGGTTGCCGAGGGCACGCGGCCCCATTTCAGCACGGCCCTGGAACCAGCCGACGATTTTTTGATCGGCCAGGTTCTGTGCCGCCCGCTTCAGCAGTGCACTTTCTTCCATGCGCTCATAGGTGAGGCCCGCAGCATCGAGCGCTGAAGTAATTTCGGCATCGGTATAATCTTGGCCGTAAAACGCATGATTGAGAACAAACGTGCGTTTGTTGCCGAGGTTTACGTGGTGGTGATAGAGCGCACTGCCGAGCGGCGCGCCGGTATCGGACGCGCAGGGCGGCACCCAAACGGCTTCATAGTCGGTTTCGCGCAAGATGCGGGCGTTGGCGACGCAATTGAGCGCAACGCCGCCCGTGATAACGAGGTTCTTGGTTTTGTGGCGCTCATGAAGCCCACGCACAACATGCAGCACGGCCCCTTCGACAGCATTCTGCAAGGCAAACGCGATGTCGTGGTGGTGTGCCGTCAGCGGCTCACCCGGCTTTCGCGGCGGCCCAAAGAGGTCGTAGAATTTTTGCTTGAAGGGCTTATTGAACCCGTGGGTCTGATAACTCGTGTAGTCGCGATTGACGACAAAGCGCCCATTCGGCAGTAACTTGATGATATCGGCGAACTGCGTGACATAGGCCGGGCTACCGAGGGCCGCGAGCGCCATCACGGTGCCTTCTTCGAACACTTTGAAGCCGATATGCTCTGTCACCAGCGAATAAAGCATGCCAAGGCTATCGAAGAAGCCATCCGCAAAATCGCGCGTCAACGTATTGCCACGGCCGAAATAGGCGCTGGTTGCGGTTTCATCGCCATAGCCGTCCATGACGAGAACGGTGGCTTCCTCGAACGGTGAGATGAAGAACACCGAGGCGTGGCTCTCATGATGCCCCACTTGAACCAGGGGCGGCAGCTTGGTGCCCCAGCCGAAGTGCTTCTTGAGGCCGATCTGCAGCCGCATCGGCAAGTTGACGATGGCACTCGCTTGCGTTTTGTGCGCGCTCGGCCACAAGAGATTGAGGCTGGCGGGCAACTCGCCAAACACACCTTTGGCGAGCGTTGGCCGCAGCCGCGCCATATCCCAGGGCGTCGTAATCACATCGACGTCTGAAAACTTGTATTTCCCATTCGGGCCGAAAGCTGCCTCAAGCGCCATGTCGGGAAACAACATGGTGTGCTTTTCGCGATTGAAGCGCTCTTCCTCAAGTACGAATTGAGGGATCCCATCTTTGATGAGGCCAATGCCGGTATCGTGGCTTTTGGTGACTATGCCGAGAATGTTCACGATGCGGACGTCCTTAGAGATATTTGGAAAAGGTTTCGAAGCGGCGTAAAGGCCCGCGAGGTCAACAACAAGTCCGCAAAGTGTTGCATGCGGTCAAGCCGCACAACAATCGAGGGTGAAGATGCGCCACCTTCGTTAATCGCCCTTCGTTAAGGATTGGCTGTCAGAGGTCGCCCAACTTAGGAAATTCGAACAGTTGACCGCCGCTCCAGATACCGTCTGCGTCTGGCGCCTCGCACCGCCCCGATAGATCCATCAGATCGTAATAGACCGAGCGTGTGACCAAGGCTTCTAGCTGGCCACGCACCAAAACATAGGGCTTTAGGCCTCCCGAGCTGGGCTCGAGAGCGAACCTCATGGGGTTGTTTGGCCCACATAAAACGATATCGTCGATATTTGTGCGGAAAATCAACTGCTGATCCCGGCCGCTACCTTGAACCTCCATTTCAACGGCCAGAAATGGGGCGTCCTCGACCATAACGCTGACCTTTTCGACGGGCGTCACCAGATAATGCTGCCCGTCGTTGTCACGCCGCAATATACTCGCAAAAAGCTTCACCAGCTGCGCGCGGTCAATGGGGCTTCCTTGATAATACCATGTCCCGTCCCTGCCGATTTTTAGGCCAATGTCGCCGCAATAGGGCGGATTCCACTGCTCCACCGGCGCCGGTGCCCTGGCGCTCGCCTGGGTGAGCAGCGACTCGATACCTCCAGGTTGCCGGGGCACATCGATTGTCATCGTCCATCCATTTGCGTCTTTCGTGGCGGCACCGCCTTACGCAGTGTTAACTTGACCAGAGCACCCCGCAAACCGTCTCATACACGCTGGTCTTTCGCGGCATTCTAACCCAAACTGCGAAACGGTTCAGCAATTGGAAATCGAGACGTCATGACATCTCTAACGCAGACCGACGCATCCATCGTTCCCCGTCTCGAAGCAGCATCCGAACGCGTTCAACGCGCTCATAAGGCGGCGGCCGGCGTCATCTTCGGTCAAGACGCTGTCATCGAACAGACATTGATCACCATTCTGGCGGGCGGACATGCGTTGCTCATCGGCGTGCCGGGTCTTGCTAAAACGCTGCTCGTTGAAACGCTCGGCACCGTGCTGGGCCTCGATGCCAAGCGCATCCAGTTCACGCCCGACTTGATGCCGTCCGACATCATCGGCTCCGAAGTGCTGGAAGACAATCCTGGCAAGAGCCGCTCGTTCCGCTTCATCAAGGGGCCAATTTTCACTCAGTTGCTGATGGCCGACGAAATCAATCGCGCCTCGCCCAAAACACAGTCAGCTCTTCTTCAAGCCATGCAAGAACGGCACGTAACCGTTGCGGGTCATCGTCATGATGTGCCAGCGCCGTTCCATGTGCTGGCCACGCAAAACCCACTCGAGCAAGAAGGCACCTATCCGCTGCCTGAAGCCCAGCTTGACCGGTTCTTACTGCAGATCGACGTCACCTATCCTGATCTCGCTGCCGAACGGCGCATGTTGTACTCGACGACGGGCGTTGAAGACCGCAAGCTCGAAACCATCCTCTCGGCTCCCGACCTGATGGCCATGCAGCGGCTGGTGCGTCAGATCCCCGTGCCGGACAAAGTGGTGGAAGCCATTTTGACGCTGGTCCGCTCGGCGCGGCCGGGCACTGGCACCAATACCAACACCGACAAGTACGTCGCCTGGGGGCCTGGACCACGCGCCAGCCAAGCTTTGATGCTGGCGGTGCGCGCGAAAGCCTTGATCGATGGCCGCTTGGCGCCTTCCATCGAAGATGTATTCAGTCTTGCCGAACCCGTTCTCAAACATCGCATGGCGCTATCGTTTGCGGCGCGTGCCGAAGGCCGGAACTTGGCAGCTCACATCGCTGAGCTTGCCACGGCCATGGAGTAGTCACGTATGGCCACAGCCGGCGGGCCAAATTCACGTGACAGGCAGGACGGCAACGCGCGCCTTTCAGTCATAGAACGTGATGCCCACGCAATCGCCGACCGCCTGCCGGACTTGATGCTGGAGGCCGACCGCATTTCGTCAACCGTGGCGCATGGCATTCACGGCCGCCGCCGCGCGGGCCCGGGCGAGACGTTCTGGCAGTTCCGTCAGTATGGCTCTCTCGACAGCGCGACCTTGATTGATTGGCGCCGGTCGGCGAGTTCTGATCATCTTTATGTGCGCGAGCGCGAATGGGAAGCCGCGCATACGCTTTGGTTGTGGCCCGATCTTTCGCCATCGATGAATTTCAAGAGCCACTTGAGTGCAACAACGAAGCGCGACCGCGCACTCGTGCTGATGCTGGCGGCGGCTGAACTTCTTGTGCGCAGCGGCGAGCGTGTCGGGCTGATGGGCGTTACGGTGCCGATGGCGAGCCGCAAGGCCGCAACCAAACTGGCCGAGGCGATTGCAATGAACCCGAATGCGCCCGCATTGACCGGGAGCCTGCCGCCTGAAACGCGCCTCGCGCGCTTTTCAAGTGCCATACTGTTCAGCGACTTCCTCGATCCGATCGAGACCATCCGGGCACGCATCGAAACCATCGCAAGCGCGGGCGTGGCCGGTCACATCGTGCAGGTGCTCGATCCGGCCGAAGAGTCACTCCCCTACCAGGGCCGGACGGAATTCCTCGGCATGGAGGGAGACGAGCGCTGGCTCGCTGACCGCGCCGAGAGCCTGCGTGGTCAGTATCAGGCCAAACTCGCCGCTCATCGTGCCGAGTTGCTTGCTCTGACGACGCGGCTTGGATGGTCAATGCTGGTGCATCACACAGACCGGCCTGCATCTGAAGTGCTGTTGTATTTGATAATGCATCTCGAAGGCAAAGACGGCGGATACAAATGGTCGGCGCCGCAGACGGCGGTGGGTGAGCGCTCATGAGCTTTGGCGCATTCGCATTTCTCAATCCGTGGCTGCTCGGTGCGCTTGTCACGCTTCCACTAATTTATTGGCTGTTGCGCACCATTCCGCCTCGCCCGCATCAGGTGGCCTTTCCGGCAACGCGCATTCTGGTCGGGCTCGAGAACCGCGAGAAAACACCGTCTAAAACGCCGTGGTGGCTGTTGCTGATCCGGCTACTTGCTGCAGCTCTGATCATCGCGGCGCTTGCTGAACCCGTGCTCAATCCATCGCGCGACGTGCGGCTTGCAGGCACTGGCCCCGTCGTGATCGCCGTCGACAACGGCTGGGCGAGCGCAGACCGCTGGAGTGCCCGGCAAGAACAGATGTCTCAAGTCATTGCCGAAGCCGAGGCACAAAACCGGCCCGTTGTTGTGGTGCCGACAGCCGCGACAGCGAAAGCCTTTGCGGCACGTATCGAAGCGCCTGCCGATGCGCGTGCGAGTGTTGCGGCCCTGGCGCCCCAGCCCTTCGCCCCTGCACGCAAATCAGCGCTTGCCGCCATTGAAACGGCCGTATCGGGCCTTGCCAAGGACGGCCTCAGTGCGGTTTGGCTCACTGACGGCATCGACCATGGAAATGAAGCGGCCGCATTTGCTGACGGGTTGAACACGCTCACCGCCGGGGGAACACTGGCGATGGTGCAAGATCCTTCCGGCCAAGAGCCCTTGGGCCTGATGAGCGGCGTCACCAAGGATGGCAAGTTGCTGGCGAAAGTGCTGCGCACGGGCGGCGGCGTTCGTGAAGGCTCGGTTCATGCCTTCTCCGCCAAGAGCCAGAGGCTCGGCGAAGCGGCGTTCAAATTTTCGTCCGGCGAAACAGTCAAAGACGTGACGTTCGAGTTGCCGCTTGAATTGCGCAATCAGGTGACGCGTATCGAAATTGCGGCGCAGGCATCGGCTGGCACCGTCAATCTTCTCGATGGGCGTTCGCAGTGGCAGCGCGTCGGACTGTTGTCAGGTGAAAGCAGCGAGCAATCGCAGCCGCTTCTAGCTCCGCTGTACTTTCTCCAACGCGCCGTTTCGCCATTTGCCGAGGTCATCCAACCCAAGGATGTCAATCTGACTGAGGGCGTCGATGCCGTGCTTGAGCAAAACGCCAGCGTGATCATGCTGGCCGATATCGGTACGCTGTCGGGCGACTTGCGAGACAAGCTCGATGCCTGGGTCAAAAAGGGTGGCGTGCTGGTGCGCTTTGCCGGACCCCGTCTCGAAAAAGGTGGCGATGATTTGCTCCCCGTGGCCTTGCGCGCGGGCGGCCGCAGCCTTGGCGGGGCGTTGTCGTGGTCAACGCCTCAGGCTCTCAATAGTTTTGATGATGCGAGCCCGTTTGCCGGTCTCAACATTCCCGCCGATGTGCTGGTGAACCGCCAAGTGCTTGCCGATCCCGCACGTTTAACGCCCGATGTTCAAGTGTGGGCGCGTTTGCGAGACGGCACGCCACTGGTGACAGCTGCCGCTCGCGGTGAGGGCCGCATCGTGTTGTTCCACACCACCGGCAACTCCGACTGGTCAAACCTTCCGATCTCCGGTCTGTTCGTCGAAATGCTCCAGCGCATCACCATGCTCGGCGGCTATACCGGTGATAAAGCGGCTCCCGAGGTTGCAGGCTCTGTTCCGGTGGCGGGCGCAGTCGTGACGTCCAACGTGCTCCTGCCGGTTCAAACGCTCGATGGAAGCGGCGTGCTGCGAGTGCCACCAACGACCGCGCAACCGATTGCCACGTCCGGCTTTGCCGCTGCCGCCGCAAGTCTCGATCACCCGCCCGGGTACTATGGGGCCGCCGGCGTGCCGCGCTCGCTCAACGTCATCAAAGAATCCTCGACGCTGATGCCGCTTCCTTCGCTGCCGTCTCGCATCCAACTTCGCAGCTACGAGGCCGGCACGTCTTGGGCCTTGAAGCCGTCGCTGCTGGCCGCGGCCCTTGGACTTCTGTTCATCGACGTTATCGCCGTGCTGATCCTGCAGGCCGGTGGATTGCCGCGGCGCCTATCGCAATCGGGCACACGCGCGGCGACGGCCAGCATTGTGGCAACAGCGCTTTTGGCGAGCGCGTTCGCTATCGCTTTCCAGCCGGACGCACAGGCGCAAACGCCCGGCGCATCCGGTGCGCCCGCAGTTCAGCAGCCCTCCGCTAAGGCACCTATTCCCGATTATGCTTTAGCTGCCACAAGCCAAATCACACTCGGTTATGTGCTGACCGGAGACGAACAAACTGACGACATCAGCCGTGCGGGCCTCTCCGGCCTTAGCCGCGTGCTCGAAGTGCGTTCGTCGGTCGAACCGGGTGCACCAATCGGTGTTGATATTTCGAAGGACGAAATCTCGTTCTTCCCGGTGTTGTATTGGCCGGTTCTGCGCAACCCCCAGCCTCTGCCCGAACCGGCGCTTGCCAAAGTTGACGCCTACATGAAGCAAGGCGGGCTGATCATCTTTGATACACGCGACTATCAGACGGGTCTGCCGACCGGCATGGCGATGGCGGGCGAAACCGGCCCAGCGTTGCAACGGCTTCTCGGCCGTCTCGACTTGCCGCGCCTGGAGCCTGTGCCCGAGGGGCATGTGCTGACGAAATCGTTCTATCTTTTGCGCTCGTTCCCTGGCCGCTGGGATGGCGGACAATTGTGGGTCGAGGCCCACGATAATCGCGACAGCGAAGACGAAGGCCGCAGGGCGCGCCGTGCCGATGGCGTCACGTCGGTGATGGTCACGTCGAACGACTTCGCGGCAGCCTGGGCGCTCGATAAGCGCGGCAAGCCGCTCTACCCGGCGGTACCTGGCGGCGACCGGCAGCGCGAGATGGCCTATCGCACCGGCATTAACATCGTCATGCATGCGCTGACCGGCAACTACAAAGCCGATCAAGTGCACGTGCCCGCACTCCTCGAACGGCTGGGGCAATAGAGATCACGCCATGAACTGGTCGATTGACTTTGCACCCCTTCTTCCGCTGCCCCTGCTGTGGGCCGCAGCCTTCGTTGCGACCATTCTAGCCGGCGTTCTATTGTACCGGCGCACACGCGGCGCGCCGTTGCGAGCGCTGGCATTGGCGGCGCTGCTCGCGGCACTCATCAATCCTGTATTGCGTCAAGAAGAACGCGAGGGACTGCCCAACGTCGCCGTCGTTGTGGTGGACGAGAGCACCAGTCAAGCGCTCGCCAAGAGGCCAGAGCAGGTCGCGGCCATCAAAGCCGGCCTTGAGCAGCGGCTGGCAGGCGTAAAAAATCTCGACGTCAAATGGACAACCGCTGGCCGCGCGGGCGAACGCACTTCGCATGGCACGGCGCTGTTCGACGGCCTCAACAAGGCACTGGCCGGCACACCACCAGACCGGCTTGCGGGCGTCATCTTCATCACCGACGGGCAAGTTCACGACGTTCCCGCGACCGCAGCCGCGCTAGGGTTCAACGCGCCTGTGCACGCCCTTCTCACCGGCCGGCCGGGAGAGTTTGACCGCCGCATAGAAATCTTGAAAGCGCCGCGCTACGGCATCGTCGGCCAATCGCGCGAGATGGAACTCGTCATTCGTGAGATGGGCGAAGCGCCCGCCAGGACGCCGGTTACACTCACGATCCGGCACGAGGGCAAGCCCGATGAAACCCGCACCGTGGAAGTCGGCAAGCCGGTGACGATCGACATGCCGTTCCCGCACAGCGGCACCAATATTCTAGAAGTCGAACTGCCCGCGGCACCGGGCGAACTCACGTCCGCCAACAATCGCGCCGTGCTTTCGGCTGAAGGTGTGCGAGAGAACCTGCGCGTGTTGCTGGTGTCTGGCGTGCCGCACGCCGGCGAGCGCACCTGGCGCAATTTGTTGAAGTCTGACGCCGGTGTCGATCTGGTGCACTTCACCATTTTGCGGCCACCCGAAAAGCAAGACGGCACGCCGATCAATCAACTGTCGCTGATCCAGTTCCCCACCAAGGAACTGTTCTCCGACAAGATCAAAGACTTCGATTTAATCATCTTCGACCGCTATGAGGATCGTGGCATCCTGCAGCGTTTATATTACGATAACATCACACGTTACGTCGATAAGACAGGCGGCGCGTTGCTCGTTGCTGGCGGCGACGACTACGCAGGCGAGCGGACGCTGTATCGTACGCCGCTGGCTCCTGCCCTTCCCGCTGCCCCGACGGGGCGCGTTATAGAAGGGCCATTCACGCCGAAGATCACTGCCGACGGCGCCAAGCACCCGGTCACCGGGTCATTGCCGGGCGTTGATGCAACGAACCCCGACGCCATCACGCCTTGGGGACGCTGGTTCCGGCAGGCCGAAGTCTCGCCCGGCCGCGGGCGCACCGTCATGAATGGCGCCGAAGACAAGCCGCTCTTGATCCTCGACCGCAAGGGCAAAGGCCGCGTCGCACTGCTGACGTCGGATCAGGCTTGGCTGTGGGCGCGCGGCTACGATGGCGGCGGGCCGCACACCGACCTGCTGCGCCGTCTGGCGCACTGGCTGATGAAAGAACCCGAACTCGAAGAAGACCGTCTTACAGCAACGGCGGCCGGCATGAAGCTGACCATCGAGCGTTACTCGATGGACGAGAAAATCGAAGCGGTTTCGATCATCAATCCGGAAGGCGAGAAAAGCCAGCTCGTGCTCGAGCCAGCAGGCCCTGGCCGCTGGCGCTCTTCGGTCGAGGTTAAACAACCCGGACTCTACAAAGCTGAGACGGCGGCGCTCTCTGGCCCCCTCGCCGCGCTTGCCGAGGCAGGCGCACAAGACCCTCGCGAAATGAGCGAAGTCACCGCGACCGCCGCCAAACTCGAACCGATCAGCGAGGCGACGGGCGGCGGGGTTTTTTGGACAGCTGCGGCTGGAACTACATCGGCGTCCGAGGGTGCCGGCCTGCCGCGCATCACAATGCTTGCCAACGCCACAAAATTTGCCGGCTCAGGCTGGCTCGGCCTTAAGGATCGTGAAGCCTACATGACTCGTGGGATCAATTTGACACCACTGTTCACGGGACTTCTCGCGCTGTCTGCGCTGCTGGCGCTGCTGGCCCTCGCCTGGTGGCGCGAAGGCCGCTAATTGCGAAAAATTGGATTTACTCCGTTGTCCAATCGTTCATTGGGAACGTGGTAAATTCACAAAGCCCTCGATTTTACGTAGTTTCTGGAACTTCTCGGCTGCGGCGGCGTTGGCCAAGGGCTAAAGGCGTAGCACGCATTTGCACTTGCAATTGCGGTGCAGTGCAAAATACCATTGGTGACCGAGTCTTGAGTACGCCAATCGGGGCGCAGCATACGGGGAAGCCTGCCCATGAACTACCAGGCCTACGAACTAGCCCACGCCATCCTATCGCCCATGCGGTTGGGTGCGGCAGCGATGAAGTTCAGTGTAAGCTCACCTTTTAATCCCTTTTCTGCCACTCCGATGGGGCGCAGCATGTCTGCAGCCTGCGAGTTGTTTGAGAACGTGACACGCCGCTACGGCAAGCCGGTGTTCGGAATCACCGAGGTTCACTCAAACGGAATAACGCTGCCCGTCACGGAAGAGATCGTGCTGCGGAAGCCATTCTGTAATCTAATCCACTTCAAGCGTGACTTGAAAGACACAGCACCTCGCAACGATCCGAAGGTACTGATCATCGCGCCAATGTCTGGCCACTACGCGACCCTTTTGCGCGGCACCGTGCGCTCGATGATCGAAGAACACGAGGTCTATGTCACCGATTGGGCCGATGCGCGCGAGGTGCCGCTCACCGAGGGTGGCTTTGATCTCGAAGACTTCGTCGACTACCTCATCAATTTCATCCATCATCTCGGCCCGAACACCCACGTTATGGCTGTATGCCAGCCAGCGGTTCCGGCCTTGGTCGCAACCGCCGTCATGGCCGCGCGCGACGACCCCATGCAGCCGTCGTCTTTGACCATGATGGGTGGACCCATCGATACCCGGCGCAATCCGACGGCCGTCAACAAGCTCGCACAAAGCAAACCCCTATCGTGGTTTGAATCGAACGTGCTCTCTTTCGTTCCGTTCCCGCACTCGGGCGTTATGCGCCGTGTTTACCCCGGCTTCATGCAGCTGACCGGCTTCATGACCATGAACCTCGAGCGGCACGTTACGGCCCACAACGACCTGTTCCACAATCTCGTCAAGGGGGATTGCGACAGCGTCAAAGCCCACCAAGATTTCTACGACGAATACATGGCGGTGATGGACCTCTCGGCCGACTTCTATCTGCAGACGGTCAAGACGGTGTTCCAAGAGCACTCCCTTCCGGACGGTAAAATGATGCACCGCGGCCAGCGCGTCGATTGCAAGGCTATTCGCAAGACCGCAATAATCACCATCGAGGGTGAGCGCGACGACATCTGCGGCATTGGCCAGACGCAGGCTGCGCACGACCTTTGCCCCAACGTTCCGCAAGACGAACACTTTTATTATATGCAGCCGGGCGTCGGCCATTACGGCGTGTTCAACGGCACGCGTTGGCGTACAGAAATTCAGCCGCGCGTACGCCAGATGATCCGCTCGGTGGAAATGCGCCGTGCTGGGTACGGCCCCAAGACAATCGCGTCGCCGCAGTCAGGATCTGCACCCGCAAGGGCCGCTGTCACGCGCGAGTGGACCGTTATCAACGGTTCCAAAGCCGTCGGAGCTGCGGAGTAAGAGATACTCCCAGCCAATCCGTTGGCCCCCTTATGCGACTCGCATAACCTCCCCAAAACAAGAGCGTAACCACGCCGCTCTTTCGGGGAGGCTTTGCCATGAACTTGCTTTTCAACATTGTGTATGCCGCTCATGCAAATGGCACCCATCATAAGCTTGCTCTGGATAGCCTGAGACATCTGACAACGGCCGATGCGGGTGCCTGGACACGGCTGATCCTCAAACATGCCGAGCCATTTTTGCAAGGCTCGAAAGCCCCCGACACTGAATTTAAAGACTTCAAGAACCACGTGCTGCATGTGCGCGATGGCTTCTGGGGCGGCGCGCCTGAGAAGGTGCAGAGTTGGTACGGACATCTGGTCGATGCGTTACGCGCAGGCGAGTGGGAGCCCGCGGTCTATTCAGCGGGCGTCCTCAGCCACTACGTTACCGATCCGATCCATCCGTTCCACACCGGACAATCGGAAGCTGAAAACAACGTCCATCGCGCTGTCGAATGGAGCATCAATCGCAGCTACGGGCGCTTGCGCCAAATCGCCGAGCGCGATTTCGCGGGGCTTGCCGTCACGGCACCTCAGGGCGAATTCTGGTTGAAGGATCTGATGTGCGAGAACGCCACGATTTCCAACCGCAGCTATGAAAAGCTGATGGCGCACTATGATATCCGCCGAGGCGTCGTCGATCCGCCAGCTGGTTTGGATAGCATCGCCGAGGCGGCCGTTGCCGAATTGCTGATGCTGGCGGCCCAGACCTTTGCCCTCGTGCTCGATCGTGCGTTTGCAGAATCGGGCGCTGCCGCCCCGGCCGTTGAACTGACAGCCGCGACGGTTCTCGCCACGCTCAAGGTTCCGCTCAAATTCATCACAAAAAAGCTCGACGACGCGGCCACGCGGCGGCAGGTCGAGGCGATGTACGATGAACTGATGTCGACTGGCCGGGTCGAGGCAAATTTGCCGGAAGACGATCGTATGGTTCGCGATCTTCATGCGGCCGAAGTGCTGGCGCCTGCAGCTGCCAAACAAGCGGCTGCACGGCGTGAGCGGCTTCCAGGCAGTGCGCAAAAAACCGCGCGCACGTCATCAACACTGGCTCAAAACGTACTGCCACCCGCCGCACCCGCCGGTACACCGCCACACCAAACGCTAGCGCAGCCCCAACCAAGCAAGGCACTTTCTGGGCTCGACGCAGCACGCATAGCCCGTGCGCCGCGCGTGAGTGCCACAGACCCACTGCAGGCGGCCACTTCCATTGGGCCGAAGCTGGCCGCACGCTTTGCTGAATTCGGGGTGATGACCGTTGGAGATTTTCTAAGTCGCGACGCACAAGCGATGGCCGCCGCATTGGATGACGCCCGCATATCAGGCGCGGTGATTGCAGCATGGCAGGACCAAGCGAGGCTGGTGCTCACAGTGCCTGGGCTTACCGGTACGCAGGCCCAGTTGATAGCCGGCGCCGGCTTCACCACGCGGGCGGCTTTGGCCGCGGCCGATCCAGCAGATCTTTCAGCGGCCGTTCTGCTCTATGCGGCGACGAGTGAAGGCAAGCGGATTTTGCGCGATGGCAACACGCCAGACCTTGAACAGATCAAGGCCATCGTCAGCTCTGCCGCGTTGGCACAGGCAGCGTAGAGACCTGACGGCCGAAATGCGCTACTTCGCAAGCCGTGTTTATGACCTCAGTGAGGCGTGGGACCCATGACGATGGATGGATTGACTGTCTTTGGGCTCATAGCTGTCACTTTGATGCTCGTGTTCTACGCCCTGGAAGAGCGTGCGCCCGTTTACACGCTCGGCTTTGCGGTTGCCTGCGCTCTCGGCTCCACCTACGGCTTCCTGCAAGGCGCCTGGCCTTTCGGGGTGGTGGAGAGCATTTGGACCCTCGTCGCACTGAAAAAGTGGCGTGACCGGGTCAAAGCTGCCTAATCAGTGGGCGCCCCGTTTCCTGCGATGAAAATTTTTTGACATAAGCTGTAAGATTGTGCTTCTTTTGGTCGCGGAAACGACTCCTTGAAAATAGGAGCCTACCGCACGCGGGGCACTGACGCTGGGGAGCGATCATCAGTCAACCGCTGCAAGTTTAAGAACAATACCTGAAGGGGAAACAGCAATGACTGTCGGCACTGGGGGGTCGCATAGCGGCTCGGGAGAAAACACGCTTTTAAGAACGATTGACTGGAAAGGTGCCTTTTGGATCGCCAGCGGCGTTCCAGCACTGGTGCTGATTTCAATTGGCGGCATGGGAGCGACGGCCGGAAAGGCTGCCTTTGTCGTCTGGATTATTTCGGTTCTGATGGGCTTCTTCCAAGCTTTCAGCTACGCTGAAATTGCCGGACTTTTTCATAACAAGTCAGGCGGCGCAGCCGTCTATGGGGCGGCCGCTTGGCTTCGCTATTCAAAGCTCATTGCGCCGCTGTCCGTCTGGTGCAACTGGTTTGCTTGGTCGCCCGTTCTGTCGCTCGGTTGCACCATCGCCGCCGGCTACATCCTCAACGCGATTGCGCCCATTCCTTCTTTCGGGCTCGAATCGCCTGAGGTGCAAGCCTGGCTGAAAGATGCTGCAAACGCGGCCGCTATTGCCGGGAAATCAGCAGAAGAAGCCGGCAAGCTTGCCATTGCGGGCGCTGTCGAAGCGGCAACGCCAGCCATCCGCACGGCCACTTTCGCGAGCTTCTCGTTCTTTGGCCTCGCCAACATCAGCATCGGCGCCACGTTCTTCATCGGTGCGGCCCTGATGCTTGCCACGTTTGCCATTCAGCATCGCGGCGTGCTCGGCACAGCCAAGGTGCAGAAGTGGATCGGCTTGCTGGTTCTGATCCCGATGACCATCGTCGGGGTTGTTCCGTTCTTCAACGGCGGCATCAACTACGACAACTATTCTCCCATCGTCCCCCCGACTGGCGATTGGAGCAATGGCGGCTGGACCTATTTCCTCGGCGCCCTGTTCATTGCCGCTTGGTCGACCTACGCCTTTGAAACAGCGGTCTGCTACACGCGCGAATTTAAGAACCCCGCCACCGATACGATCAAGGCCATCTTCTGGGCCGGCCTCGTTTCCGTGTTGCTGTACTCACTCGTGGCGGCCACATTCCAAGGCAACCTGGGCGTTGAGGGTATGACGGCTCCGGGCATCGTTGATGGTACGGGCGTCGCTGCTGCCATGGGCAACATGGTCGGAGGCGGCAACAAATACATTACGCATCTCCTCGAAATGATGATGATCCTTGCGCTCGTCCTTGCAATCATGATGGCAATGGCCGGTTCTTCGCGCACGCTTTATCAGGGCTCAGTGGATGGCTGGCTTCCCCGCTATCTGAGCCACGTCAACGAACACGGCGCACCCACACGCGCCATGTGGACGGATCTAGTGTTCAATCTCGGCCTGCTGACGTTTGCCGCTTCCGATGCAACCGCCTATTACCTGATCCTGGCGATTTCAAACGTCGGCTACATCATCTTCATCTTCTTGAATTTGCAGGCGACGTGGATTCACCGGATCGACAGCCCAGACATCGAACGGCCCTACCGCGCACCGATGCTGCTGATCCTCTTCAACGCGTTCCTCGGATTTGTGAACCTCGTGTTCATGGGGGCAGGGGCGAAGGTTTGGGGTAACGCCAACGCACTGTGGTATGGGCTCATTTTTGCCTCGCTGATCATCCCCGTGTTCTTTTGTTCCGCCACTACGTACAGGACAAGGGCAAGTTCCCCGACGCGATGCTGACAGAGCTGAATCTGAAGGGACAGGATCTCGGCGCCCGCCGTGCAGGACTGCTACCTTACCTAACGCTGCTTCTGGGTGCCGCTGTCGTTATTGCATCGCACTACTCTTCCAGCTTCCGCCACCTGCCGCGGGCTGAAGATGACTGAACTGTCGTTATGAAATGAGAATGGGCCAGACCGGTTGCCGTCTGGCCCAATTTTTATGCAGTTGATGCGCGTTAGCGCAATTCGGCATCAAGCCCTTCGGATGCGCTTCAGAAAGCGGTAAAATGCTGACGTGAGACAGTTGCGGAGCGTCACCGTTTCGATATACTCCCGAGAAACAAACTTATCCTGTCAGTAAACTCGCTAGAGACGCCGTAGAGCGATACAATTGAGATTTGGTGATCCTGAGGGAGACGGATGCTTAGTCCAGGAATTATCAGCAGACCCGTGTACAAGGGGCTCGCGCCCGATGCCCATGCCAAGCACAATCTGATCGCTGCCGAAGGCGAAGGCGCCGCTGCAGTGCTCGATATGGCGGCCAAAACTCCAGAAGGGTTCTTCGCGCGCTCGGTCATTTTGTTTTGCGCTACAGGCTCTGCCGGCAAAGGTTACGAAGACAAATTAAAGGCGCTTGCGCCCGCGAGCTACTGGGACTTTCCGACGATTCCAACGTCTATTTTCCGTTTGAAGGGTGCGCTTTCAACAGCCAGCATGGGAACGCGGCTGTATGTGGCCGGCACGGAACCCTTCATTGCAAGCGTGATGAAAGAGGCCATCGAAGCTGGCATCGACTACAAGTCAGTCATTACAGAACATCGCGGTTCGGCCAAGCGCCGCGTCCAGTGTGTGCACTGCAAGGGCTTCACTGAAAACGTCACAGCGAGTCCGTTCGTCTGTTCGCATTGCGGCTTGAGCCTGTTTGTTCGCGACCACTTCTCACGCCGCCTTGCTGCCTTCCAGGGTGTTTGCGTAGATGCCGAAGCTCCTGGCGAAGTGCCTCCCGTGGAAGAACTCTACAAATGACCATTTCGACCGATATTGCCGTGCGCGTTAGCGAAGCCGAAACCATCGCTCAAGACGTCAAGCGCTTCCGCTTCGTGACCCTCGACGGCTCGCCGCTTCCCGAGTTCTCGGGCGGCGCCCACACGGTCGTTACCATGCACGATGGCGACCGTGTTCGCCGCAATCCTTATTCTCTGATGGGCTCGCCCTCGGACGGCTCAAGCTATCAGATCAGCGTCTTGCGCACCGTGGATTCGCGCGGCGGCTCCGCCTTCATGCACGACAAAGTAAAGACCGGCAGCGAGTTGATGATCTCCCGGCCGGTCAATCTGTTCCCTGTCGACCGGCGTGGCCGCA
>Ga0247836_1001548_pt1 | contig 36358 bp, 27 predicted proteins | sample LaCruzMarch2015__4_FD_187116 | JGI IMG/M metagenome (GOLD analysis project Ga0247836, IMG submission 187116) | Freshwater microbial communities from meromictic Lake La Cruz, Castile-La Mancha, Spain - LaCruzMarch2015_14m | ecosystem: Environmental > Aquatic > Freshwater > Lake | place: Spain... | reverse complement strand
TCGAGCAGCGTGTCGGGGGCGAATCGCTCTTGGGCCTTCACAGCGGCCAGCCGCGACCAGAGCTGCACGTCGAAATCCCGGGCGAGCGTGTCGACGATCGTGCGGTAGTGAGCCAGCCGGAACAGCGTCGCTCCGAGCACGAACAGCAGGCCGAACCAGACGGCGAACCGGCGGCGAAGCGATGGCGAGCGGTCAGCCATCGATGACGAACCCCTGGCCGCGGCGGGTGGTGATCAGATCGTGGCCAAGTTTCTTGCGCAGCCGGAGCACGAGCACGTCGACGATGTTCGTGACGAGATCGGGCGGGGGCGGGGATTCGCCCGGGTGGATCACCGCCTCGAGCATCGCCCGCGTGACGATCTGGCCACGATGGCGGGCCAGGCAGTCGAGCACGGCGAACTCCTGGGCAGTAAGCGCCACACGTGCGCCGCCGCAGGTCGCGGTGTGGCCCGCGAAATCGATGGTCACACCGCCGATCGTCACGACCGCTTCCTGCGGCTCGCTGCGGCGCAACACTGCCCGGATCCGGGCGAGCAGTTCTCGCACAGTGAAAGGCTTCACGAGGTAGTCGTCGGCACCGAGGTCGAGCGCCGCGACACGATCGTCTTCTTCGCGCTTCGCCGATGTGACGATCACGGGCACCGGGCTCGTGAGGCGGAGCTGATCGAGGACTTGCTCGCCCGCAAGGCCCGGGAGGCGCAGGTCGAGGACGACGAGGTCCACTCCCGCGCGCACGGCCTGCTCCAGGCCGGTGACGCCGTCGGCTGCCTCGAGCACGTCATAGCCCGCTTCGCGCAGCCCGGCCGCCACGGCCCGCCGCGCGGCATCCTCGTCGTCGATCACGAGCACGCGGAGACGGGTGTCCATGGCAGTTTCTTTCCCGATGCGTCTCTTTCGAGCCACTCGCCAGGCGGCGCTCGAAGTTCGACAGATGAGTCAGATACCATATCTTGCACGGTCGACCTGTCCACGAGCCGCAGTCTCGATTTGCTGTCCATAGAAACCCTGGCACGTCGAGAGCAGTACGCAGGTCGGCACACCACACTCACGCGGAGGCTCCTGATGACGACACTCCAATCCAGCGTGTTTTTCTGGACGTTGCTCGCTCAGGTCGCAGCCCAACAAACGCTTCTGCCGCTCGTTGATTTCGCCCGCCCCGAGGCCGGTCAACAGTGGCAGGCCGTGAACGACGGCGTGATGGGCGGCGTTTCAGACGGGCGATTCAAGATCACCGAGGGCAAGACCTTGGAGTTCTTCGGCACGCTCTCGCTGGAAAACAACGGCGGCTTCGCGTCGGTCAGGACCAAGCCGGCGGACCGAGATATCAAAACCGGGGACACACTGGTCGTCCGGGTGAAAGGCGACGGGCGAGAGTACGTTGTGAACATCTACACGAAGAGCCGCCGGATGGCTTTTTCGTACAGGGCACCGTTGCCGACCACAAAAGACGAATGGACCGAGGTCGCGATCCCGCTCGAAGACTTCATCCCGACGGCCTTCGGCAGGCGGGTTCAGGGCATGGGGCCGGTTGAGCCGGACCAGATCAACGGGCTGGGCTTCATGCTCAGCGACAAGAAAGCCGGGCCGTTCACGATGCAGGTCGAGTGGGTGAAGGTGGCGCGGGTCGAACGATAGACCAGCTCAGCCTTCAGGAACCGCCGCTGTCACGACCATCTCTACCCGGCAGCCTGTTCCAAGCCCGACCTGCACCATGGCGCGGACTTGTGCGATCTGGCCGCGAGCGTCGAGCGACATATCGTCGGCAACCTCGACCCAATGCGCGACGCCCCGGTACACCACGACGTCTGCCCATCGCTTTGAATTGCCGTATCGCTGAATCTCGATCATGTCAGCTCTCCCGACCGTGGGCCGTGTCATTCTCGGCTATCGCAGCCAGACACCGCGGGCAAGACCGCGGCGCCGGAGTCTTGATGGGCGTTGGGCCACGCTTCCAGCACTTTGCGCCAAGATATCTTGTGCCCGTCGCGGCTGTCCGAGGCCGATGGATGCCACGAGGAAAGAAGTTCGCAGCCGACCGCCCCACGCAACAAAATCCGCAACAGCGACCTCTCAGACGAGCATACAACAAACTAGGCCCGGTGTGATTCGAACACACGACCAAGGGATTATGAGTCCCCTGCTCTAACCACTGAGCTACGGGCCCGACACGGAAATCATCCCGCGAGCAAAGTCTATCCGCCGCCGGCCGTGAACCCGTGGAATTCCATGCGACGCGTTTCCCAATCAGGGCTTCATGGCGCCGCTCACGAGCGCCGTCAACTTGCCTGTGCACTTCGCCCCGGGGGGCACGTTGACCTTCAGAAACAGCACGCCGTCACGGTCGGCTGGTTTCTCATACTGGCTGCCCACGGTGAACGGCCGCGGCTGCTTGTCGGTCGACTGCCGCTCTGCTGCATCGGCGGCTGCGATCACGCCCATCACGGCGCCGAACGGCACGTGTGGAATCAGATCCTCGGCAGGGTTGGCACTCGGCGCACCGTCGGGGCTGGCTTCGATGTTCGCGACGAGCTTGTAGTCGCCGGAGACGCGGATCCGCAGCGGCTTGCCCTTCTCGACCGCGCCGATCGGCTGCCACGACTTTCCGAGGTCGAGGTTCACTTCGAACTCGCTGGCATCGAGAATCCGATCGCTGAGGTCGGTGAGCTTCGTCTTGACGACGTCGTTCTGGGGATCGAGCTTCTGGAGCGCCTCGAGGAGCAGCTTGGCGCGGTCATACTGCCCGACATCTTCGAATGACTTGATGAGGTTCGTCGTGTCACGGAGGAACGACTCGCGCACCTCCTCGGCCCTGGCCTCGAGCCGCTTGAGCTCGGGAGGATTCGCCGGGCGTTGGCGGGCCTTGGTGCCCGGTTGACTGGCCGTGGCTGCCAACGGGCCTGTCAGGCTCGCCGCAAGCAACGCGCCGATGGCCAGGCAGGGTGTGATTCGACGCATGGAATCCTCCTCGGTGCGATGACGGGCTCGCAGCGGAAAGTATGACTGCGTTTGCCGAGACGAACCAGACAGGCTGAGGACCGGCTTATTTCGCGGGCTCGACCTGCTTGAGGAGCCGGAAGAGGTCGCTGTCGGTGGTGAGGATCAGCGTGGAGTCGCGGCCGAGCGTCTCTTTGTAGGTGTCGAGCGTCTTCGTGAACGTGTAAAAGTCGGCGGCCAGCGGACTCGCCGTGTAGGCCCGAGCATAAATCTCCGAGGCCGTGGCATCGGCCGCCCCCGTGAGCTCCTGCACCTTCCGGTAGGCTTCCGATTCGATCCGCCGCAGGTCTTTCTCCTTGCGGCCCTGGATCTTCGCCGCCTCGCCGGCTCCCTCAGAGCGAAACCGCTCCGCGATCTGCATCCGCTCCGACATCATGCGGTCGTAGATCTTCTCGATCACGCCGCTCTTGTAGTTGATCCGCTTTACGCGCACGTCGAGCAGTTCGATCCCCCAGATGCCCACCTTCTGCATGGCGGCGGCGAGGATCTCCTTCTCGAGCGCCTCGCGGCCGAAGCGGATCGGTGGCAGGCCGCCCGCGCCGACGTCCACGAGGGCGGCGTCGCGCTCCGGCTTGCGATCCTTGTCGGACCGTACGAGCTCAATCAGGTCGTGGCGGGCGACCACGTTGCGCGTCTCGCTGCCGATGATGTCGTCGAGCCGCGAGAGCGCGCTGCGTTCATCCCGCAGGCTCTGGAAATACTTCAAAGGATCGGCGATCCGCCAGCGGGCGAACGTGTCGACCACGACGAACAGCTTGTCGCGGGTGGTCATCTCGCCGGGCGGCCCGTCCCATTCGAGGATCCGCTTCTCGAACCGGTTGGCCGTCTGGACGAACGGCAGCTTGAAGTGCAGCCCGGCCCCTGACCGCGACGCGGCGGCGTTGATCGGCTCGCCGATCGGCCGGCCAAACTGCGTGACCACCACCTGCTCGGTCTGGTCGACGGTGTAGGCGCAGCCGAAGATGCCGATGGCCGCGAGCACGGCGAGGAATCCACCCAGTGGCGACACGACCCAGTCGGCCGTGCGGCGGAGGGCCACGAGCACAGGATGGTTGATCGGCAGCGGGCTCATGGCTGCGGCCTCCGGGCGGAAGGCTGCGGTGGCTGCGGCACGCTGGCCGGCAGGTTCATGAGCGGCAGAAACTGCTTCGCGTCGGCATCGAGGATCACCTTGCCGCCGAGCTGCGGGAGCACCTGGCCGATCATCTCGAGGTACAGCCGCTGCCGCGTCACCTCGGGGGCCTTTTCAAATTGTTCGAGGAGCGCCCTGAAGCGGGCCACGTCACCCTCGGCCTCGTTGACCCGTTTCGTCGCGTAGCCCTCGGCCTCGCTGAGCTGCTTCTGCGCTTCGCCGCTGGCCCGGGGCACGACCTTGTTGTATTCGCCGTTGGCCTGGTTGATCATCTGCTCGCGTTCCTGCTGGGCGCGGTTCACCTCTTCGAAGGCCTGCTGCACGGCCGTCGGGGGATGTACGTTCTTGAGCTGCACCTGCTGCACCCGCAGCCCCATGTGGAGGGTTTCGGCGAGAGCGGAGAGCTTGGCGATCGCCTCGTTCTCGATGCCCTGCCGGCCGATCGTGAGCACTTCGTCGACGGTGCGGTCGCCCACGACCTCGCGCATCACGCTCTCGGAGAGGTCGCGGAGTGTGGGGCCGGGCTCGCGGTAGTTGAAGAGATACTGCTCGGGGTCGGCGATCTCGTATTGCACCACCCATTCAACGTGGGCGGCGTTGAGGTCGCCCGTCACCATGTCGCGCTCCCGCTCCTGCTCGTGCGAAACCTGGTCGGGGTTCGTCGTGTGCCCGGAGCCGAAGCCAAACTCCATCTTCAGCTGCCGCTTCACCGGGAGGATCGTGACGGTGTCGATCCCGAAGGGCAGCTTGAACCGCAGTCCGGGGCCGGTCGTGCCAATGAACCGGCCGAACCGCTGCACCACGCCCACGCTCTCGGGGCCCACGGTGTAGACGCCGCGGGCGAGGCCCGCGACGAGCAAGAGCGCGAGCGCCGCCGTGAGGAGCGCCGGCAGGGGCAGCCCGCCCCCGGCGGGGAGCCGGGGAAACTGCGACTGGTTCGGAAAGCGTGGAAAGTCAGCCATACGTCTCGATCGACGATACCCTCGTGAACCGGCTCGTGCCAGTTGACAGAAACCGTTCGCCGAGGTGACGGCAGCCGCCAATGAAAACCGGTGTTTTTTCCGATCCGCCCGCGCGACTATCGTGCCGGGCATGACGCACCACTCCGACATCGAACGCCAGATCGAGTTTGACTTTTTGCGGGCGACGGAGATCGCCGCGCTCAACACGCTGCAGTGGCTCGGCAAGGGGCAGAAGGAGCTCGCCGACGCGGCGGCCTGCGACGCGATCCGCGGGATGTTCGATCTCGTGGAGATGTGCGGCGAGATCGCGATCGGGGAGGGAATCAAGGACGAGGCCCCGGGGCTTTTCAAGGGAGAGAAGGTGGGCACGTGGCGGGCGGGCGCACCACGGTTCGAGATCGCGCTCGATCCGATCGACGGCACGACGAACGTCGCCAAGGGCATGCCAAATTCACTCTCCTGCATCGCCGCCGGCCTCGTCACCGACGGCACGCCCTGCCTCCTCGACGTCCCCGCCTTCTACATGCAGAAGCTCGCCTACCCGCTCGAGGTGCGGAAGGCATGGGTTGCCGACCCGACGCTGCCGATCGACATCGATGCGCCGGTGGGCGAGGTGATCGACGTCACGGCCAAGATCCTCGGCAAGGAGGTGCGCGACGTGGTCGTCTCGATCCTCGACCGGCCGCGCAACGAGCCCTTCATCGACGAGGTGCGGCGGAAGGGGGCGGCGCTGCGGCTCATTCAGGATGGCGACATTGCCGCGGCGCTCGCGCCGGCGATGCGTACGAGCTCGATCGATCTCTACGTGGGCATCGGGGGCGCGCCCGAGGCCGTGCTCTCGGCGGCCGCCCTCCGCTGCCTCGGCGGTGGGATGCGGGCCAAGATCTGGCCGCGCGACGAGGCGGAGCGAAAGCATCTCGTGGCGATCGGCTGGGGCGACCGGCTGGGCACGCAGTTCATGTCGCGGGATCTCGCCCGCGGCGACCACATCGTGTTCGCAGCCACTGGCATCAGCACCGGGCCGCTGCTCGAAGGTGTCGAGGTGCGCGGCACGATCGCCACCACGCATTCACTGATCTTGCGGGCCAAGAGCGGCACGGTGCGATTCGTGGAAGCCCACCACGACCTCGACCGCAAGACGATCCACCTGCGGAGCACGCAGGCCGAGCGACGGGTGTGATGCGGCATCACGTCGGGAGCACCCGCGCGCCAGCGGCGGCCCGGGTCGCGAACATCTCGGCATCGATGCCGGTGGCCAACAAGTAGTCGCGGTGCACTGCCGCCGCCACGGCGTCGGCCGCTGCCGCGGTCACGAGCGCGATCGCGCAGCCCCCGAATCCCCCGCCGGTCATCCGGCAGCCAAACACTCCAGGCTGGCGGATGGTGATCTCGCACAGCGTGTCGAGTTCGCGACAGGAGACCTCGTAGAGGTCGCGGAGCGACGCATGGCTTTCCTGCATGAGCCGCCCCGCGGCGGGCCAGTCGCGCTGCTCGATCGCGGCAACGAATGCGAGCGTCCGGCCATTCTCCGCGAGAACGTGCCCGGCCCGGCGTCGCTCGAGATCGGAGAGCGCGTGGTGCCTGGCCGACCAGATCGCGGTCGTGACGTCGCGGAGCGAGCCGCAGCCGAGCGCGGCCGCGGCCGACGCGCACTCGGCCCGCCGGCGGGCATATTCGCCGTCGGCGAGGCTATGCCGCACGCCACTGTTGACCACGAGCAAGGCGACGTCGTCGCCGCCGAACGGCACCGCGCGGATCTCCCGGCTCAGGCAGTCGATGAGGAGCGCGTGGCCTGCGCGGCCAAACGCGACCGCGCACTGGTCCATGATCCCGCAGGGCACGCCGGCGAATTCGTGCTCGGCACGCTGGCAGAGAAGGGCCCTGGCGAGCGGATCGAGGGCCTGGCCACAGAGCATCTCGATGACGGTGGCCGTGGCCACCTCGAGCGCAGCGCTGCTGCTCAAGCCGCCACCGGCGGGCAGATCGGCGGTGATCGCCGCGTCGAACCCCGGGATCTCCCAGCCCAGCCGTTGGTAGCCGGCGAGCACGCCCGCAGGATAGCGAGCCCAGTCGCTGCGGCCGGGCTCGAGCGCCGCCCGCAGGTCGAGCATTGCCGCGCCCGCTTCGCGCTCGGAACGGAAGGCAGCCATGCGATCCCGACGGCGCGTGACAGTGATCGTGACGCCCCGTTCGATCGCCATCGGCACGACGAAGCCGTCGTTGTAGTCCGTGTGCTCGCCGATCAGGTTCACGCGTCCGGGAGCGTGAACGACGAAGGCATCGACGGCCGTGTGGCTCGGCTGAATCATGGCGGCAGGGTGGAAGATTTCGCGCACGACGACGGACAGGAAACCGGCGTCAGTCTAGCTCCTCGAGGTGGCTCATCGTCGCGGAGGCTGGTACGCTCATGGCCCGGGTCGGTCGCGGTGATGCGAATCCAGTTCGTGCGAGTTCAGGAGACGTTTTCATGCAGGCTTCGCGGAATACAGTGTCCCGACGGCGTGCCCTTCAGGCGGGGTTGTCCGCCGGGGCTGCCATCGCCGTGCCCACGATCATTCCCTCGTCGGCCCTCGGCCTCGACGGGGCGGTGCCACCGAGCGAGCGGATCATCGTTGGCGGCATCGGCATCGGCCGCCGCGGTGAATACGACCTCGGCTGCTTTCTCGAGCAGTCAGACGTGACGTTCGCCGCCATCGCCGATGTGAAAGAGGGCCGTCGCCAAGCCGTCAAGAAGATCGCCGACACGAAGTACGGCACCGAGAACTGCACCATGCACCGCGACTTCCGCGAGGTGCTCGACCGCAAGGACATCGACGCGGTGCTGATCGCCACCGGTCCCAACTGGCACGGCCTGATGGCAATGCTCGCCGCCAAGGCGGGCAAGGACATCTACTGCGAAAAACCCTGCACGAAGAACATCGCCGAGACGCTCATCCATCGCGACACGATGCGACGCTGCGGCACCGTGTTTCAGGCCGGCACGCAGCGGCGCAACCTCCCGCACTTCGCGTTCGCCTGTGAGCTCGCCCGCACCGGCCGGCTGGGGAAGATCAAGAAGGTCTACGCCCATCCGAATGGCCTGAGGGCGACGATGAGCGGCTGGCTTCCGGCGGAGCCCGATCCCGATCCGAAGGTGGACGACTGGGACATGTACCTGGGCCCGGCAGCCTGGCGGCCGTTCAATGCCAACACGCTCAAGGACGGATTCAACTTCGAGAAGGGGGGCGGGCTCGTGGGCGGCGGCGTCCTCGAATGGGGCTCGCACTGCGTCGACCTCTGTCAGTGGGCCGTGAACGACTGTCTGCCACCCGTGGAGTATCAGCCGCCCGCGAACGACCAGCTCGTGTGTCGGTATGCCGACGGCGCCGAGCTCATCTTCCGCGAGAAAGGCTGGATTCCACTCGGTTCGTGCCCTGTGCGATTCGAGGGCGAAACGGGCTGGGTGGAGGCCGGCGACTCGGGGAAGCTCGTGCTCAGCTCGCCCGAGCTGTTGGCCGGACGAAAGATCGAGGAGATCGGCGGCTATCCGGCCACGTTCCACGTGCGCGACTTCCTCGACTGCGTCAAGACCCGCGGCAAGCCGAAGGGCAATGCCGACGCGGCCTGCAATGCCCACATCGCCTGCCACGCCGCGAACATCGCGATCGCCCTTGGCCGGACGGTGAAGTTCGACAACGCCACGAACATGTTCGTCGGCGACGACGAGGCCAACCGGCTGCGGTCGGAAGCCCTGCGGGAGCCGTGGCGAGCATGAACGGAGCCTCTACGATGCCCTTGAAGAACCCGAAGAATCTGTTGCTGACCATCGTCGTGGCTGCCGCCTGTTCGGTGCCCGCTGGCCTGGCCGTGTGGGCAGCGGAGCCACTTCCGTCCGAAGCCGAACTGATCGCCGTGCTCCGCTCCGACGCAAGCGAGGCCGACAAGGCGCTCGTCTGCAAGAAGCTCGCGATCAAGGGCTCGGCTGCCGCGGTCGGCGACCTCGCGAAGCTGCTCGCGAACGAGCGGCTCGCATCGTGGGCGCGGATTCCACTCGAGGCGATCCCCGGCCCCGAGGCCAACGCCGCGCTGCGCACTGCCGCCGGCTCGCTCTCCGGGCGGCTCCTCGTGGGCGTGATCAACTCGATCGGCGTGCGGCGCGATGCTGCGGCCACGAGCCTGCTCGAAGGTCGGCTCGGCGACGCCGACGCCGAGGTTGCGGCCGCAGCAGCGGCCGCGCTCGGCAAGATCGGCACGCCTGCTGCGGCGGCGATCCTCGCGAAGCAGCTGACTGCCGCCGAGCCACGGCTCGACCACATGGCTCAGGCGGCCATCGTCTGTGCCGAGCGGCTGCTTGCCGCCGGCCAGGCCGGCGAGGCTGGGAAACTCTACGGCGCCATCCGCACGGCCAAGGTGTCGGAGCAGCGGCAGGCCGAGGCCACCCGCGGCCTGATTCTGGCTCGTGGCAAGGACGGCATTCCGCTCCTCATCGAGACGCTCCGGTCGCCCTCGCGGCGGATGGCGAACATCGGCCTGTTCACGGCTCGCGAACTGCTCGATGGGCCCGCGGCCGGCGACGTCGATGTGGCGCTCGTGGACGAGATTTCGCGGATGGCCGGCGGTGGCAGTGCCGACAAGGCGGCGCTGCTCGTGAAGGTGCTGGCTGATCGCAATGCCGACGGCGGTGCGACCGCGGGCCTGCAGGCGACGGTGCTCCGCTGGGCGGCGAGCAGCCCGCAGGCGGTGCGGCTGGCGGCGCTCGAGGCGATCGGCCGGATCGGTGATGCATCGGCCGTCGATCCGCTCGTGTCGCTCGCGGCTGATCCGGCCGTGGCGGATGCCGCGCGGATGGCGCTCGTGGCGTTGCCTGGCGAGGCCGTGAACCGGGTCGTGATCGGGCGGTTGTCGGGTGCCGATGCAAAGTTGCAGCCGATTCTTGCCCAGGTGATCGGCGCGAGGCGGATTCCTGCGGTCGCGCAGCTGCAGCCGCTCGTGGCAAGTGCCGATCCCGTGGTGCGCGGCGCTGCGTTCGAAGCCCTGGGCAACGTCGTCGATCTTGCGAACCTCGGGCTGCTCGTCGATGCCGTCGTCAAGCCACGCGATGCGGCCGAAGGCGAGGCGGCGCACAAGTCGCTCCTCACAGCCTGCGTGCGGATGCCCGATCGCGAGGCTTGTGCCGAGAAGCTCGCGACGGCGGTGGCTGCCGCCTCGGGCGAGACCAAGACCAAGATCCTCGACATCGTGGGCGAGGTCGGTGGCACGAAGGCCCTCGCCACCGTGAAGGCTGCGGCGATGTCGGGCGAGGAATCGCTCGCCGACGCCGCCACGCGACTACTCGGCAAGTGGATGACGGCCGATGCGGCGCCCGTGCTGCTCGACCTCTCGGCCGCGCCGATCGGCGAGAAGTATCAAACCCGGGCGATCCGCGGCTACATTCGCATCGCGAGGCAGTTCACGCTCGCCGATGCGGAGCGGGCGGAGATGTGCACGAAGGCCCTCGCCGCGGCGAAGGATGCGGCGGATCGCAAGAGCGTGCTCGAGATCCTGCCCCGGTATCCGAGCCCGGCCATGCTCGCCGTGGCCGAGCAGGCGACGAAACTCCCCGGACTTGAGGCCGAGGCGAAGGCCGCCGCCGATGCGATCCGGGCCAAACTTCCCGAGTAAGACAGGCTTCAGCCTGTCGCCTTCGAGGCCCGTCATGAGGAACTCGATGTCTCGTCTTGCAGCGGTCTTTTGCATGACACTGCTCGTCGCCGTGCCGGCCCTGGCCGACGTGACGTTTAAGAAGCAGACCCTCAGCGAACGCTTCGTCGCCGAGGGCTGCGACATGGCCGACTTCGACAAGGACGGCCACGCCGACATCACGGCTGGCAACACGATCTGGCATGGGCCGGATTTTTCGCGGCAGACCGAGTTCACGCCTCCAGCCGACAATCCGAGCGGCCCGACGCAGACACCCTACGATCCCACGAAGGGGTATTCGGACTACTTTCTGGCGTACGCGTACGATTTCACCGGCGACTCGTGGCCCGACATCCTCGTGTATGGCCTGCCGGGCGAAGCGGCCCATGTGTTCGTGAACCCGCAGGGGAAGCCTGGCCCCTGGGAGAAACACGCGATCTTCGACGTGGCCGACGGCGAGTCGCCCGACCTCGCGGACATGAATGGCGACGGACGGCCCGAGCTCCTCGTGCACTCACGCGGCCAGCTGGGGTTTGCCGAGATCGATTGGAAAGAGCCGCTGGCGCAGGCGCGGTTTCGCCCCGTCACGCCGAAGTCGCCCGAGAACGACAAGAAGTATTTTCGCTATACGCACGGCTACGGTGCGGGTGACGTGAATGGCGACGGTCGCCCGGACCTGCTCACGAAGGACGGCTGGTTCGAGCAGCCAGCCGACATCTCGAAGGACACGATCTGGCCGTTCCATCCGGGTCCGTTCGGGCCGCCCGACGCGCCTCGTGGCGGTGCCCACATGGAAGCGTACGACGTCAACGGCGACGGCCGCGCCGACGTGGTTACGAGCTACGACGGCCACGGCTACGGGCTCGGCTGGTTCGAGCAGAACGCCGACGGCACGTTTACCGAGCGCCGGATCATGGGCTCAAAGCCCGAGGACCACCCCCAGGGGGTCGCATTCAGCCAGCTGCACGCACTGCGGCTCGTGGACATGAACGGCGACGGCCTCCGCGACATCGTCACGGGCAAACGCCGTTGGGCGCACGGGATCAATGGCGACGTGGAGCCGAATGCCCCGCCCGTGCTCTATTGGTTCGAACTCGTGCGCGACGGGAAGGGCGGGGCCACCTTCGTGGCGCATAAGATCGACGACGACAGCGGCGTGGGCACGCAGGTGACCGTGGGACACCTCGACGCGGACGGCAAGCCCGACGTGATCGTGGCCAACAAACGGGGCGTGTTCGCGTTTTTTCAGCAGACTGCACGATAGAATGCGTCGCGTGACAGGCTGAAGCCTGTCGTACTTTTTTGGAGGTCATGCATGCGGTTCATTGCTCTGATCGTGGCGTTCGTTTCGTCCGCTGCCGTGGCCGCCGACCCCTGGCTCGCGATCGAGGGGGGCGAGGGGCCCGGAAAGGGCAAGCATGTCGTGCTCGTGAGCGGCGACGAGGAATACCGTAGCGAGGAAGGGCTGACGCAGGTGGCGAAGATCCTCGCCACGCGCCACGGGTTCACCTGCACCGTGCTGTATGCGATCGATCCTGAGACGGGTGAGATCAACCCCATGAACCAGAAAAACGTCCCGGGGCTCGAGGCGCTGCAAAAGGCCGACCTGCTGGTGATCGCCACGCGGTTTCGCAACCTGCCCGACGAGCAGATGCAGGAGATCGATGCGTATCTGAAAGCCGGCAAGCCGGTGATCGGGCTGCGAACCGCGACGCATGCGTTCGCGCTGCCGAAGGAGTCGCGGTTCGCCCGCTACAGTTGGAACAACCAGTCCGACACGTTTACCGAGGGCTTCGGCCGCCAGGTGCTGGGCGAGACATGGATCAGCCACCACGGCCATCACGGCCACGAGAGCACGCGCGGCCTGATCGTGCCCGAGGCCAAGGACCACCCGATCGTGCGCGGGATCAAGGATGGGGACATCTGGGGCCCCACCGACGTCTACGGCGTGCGGCTGCCCTTGCCGGGCGACTCGAAGCCGCTCGTGCTCGGGCAGGTGCTCGAAGGCATGACGCCCGAGTCACCCATCGTCGCAGGGGCCGACGCCAAGAAGAACGAGCCGATGATGCCGATCGCATGGACCAAGACGTATGCCGTGGACGGCGGGCCGACGGGCCGCGTGTTCACGACCACGATGGGCTCGTCGACCGACCTGGCGTCTGCCGGCCTGCGGCGGCTGCTCGTGAACGCTGCTTACTGGGCGGTGGGGCTCGAGGACAAGATTCCCACGGCCGCGGACGTGGAAGTCGTGGGCACGTATGAGCCGACACCGTTCAAGGCCGGTGGCCACAAGAAGGGCGTGAAGCCCGCCGATCTGTAAATACGCGAAACATCGCCATCCGGGTGATTTTCGCTTGGCCGACCTCCGTCGGCCGGTGCTGACCCGCCCCTCCGGGCCTGGTGCCCTTCGCTACGTGGCCCGTCGCTACAGCGTTCGCGCAAACCGTGGCGTTGCCGGGAATGAAAAGATCCCCGGGTGCAGGAGGTCCGCGAGGACCTCGAGCGAGTCGACGAGCCGCGGGCCGGGGCGGTTGAAGAGATGGTGGCCGTCCACCGCGTAGATGCGTCTGGTGCGAAAGGCCCGGAGCATCTTGAGCCGGTTGCGAATCGCAGGCGACTCGGCCTCCGCGACGACGCGGTCGAGCGTGAATCCACACGGCACGAGGATCACGATGTCGGGGTCGGCGGCGATCACGTCGTCCCACGTGATCCAGTGGGAGTGCTCTCCAGGCTTGCCGAGCACGTCGCGACCACCGGCAAGCGCGACGAGTTCCGGCACCCAATTGCCCGCCGCCATCGGCGGATCGAGCCATTCGAGCATGGCGATACGCGACGGCTCGGCATCCTGCCGACCATCGCTTGGCCGACCTCCGTCGGCTGGTGCTGACCCGGGCCTCCGGCCCTGTCCCTTCCCCGCGCGCACAAGGTACGCCACGCTCGCCACGCGTGCCCGCAGCCGGGCCACGACCTCACGCGCCTTTGCAAGCGTCCCCGTGGCCGCCCCCACGGCGAGGATGTCGGCATACACGTCGGCAAGCGTCGCCGGGGAGAGTTCGAGCACGCGGGTGGGAACGCTCATGCGGCACACTGCCGCCCGTACGTCGGCTGTCGCGACCGCGCACACATCGCAGGCCGCCTGCGTGAGGATGAGGTCGGGCTCGAGGGCGGCGAGGCGTGCCGCGTCGAGCGTGTAGAGGGCATTCGTCGTCGCTGGCCCGTCGGCCGCATCGGCGAGCGCCCTACCGACGGCGTCGTGGATCTGCCGGCTCGTGCCTGCCGGATCAATCCGCGGGGCGGTGAGTGCGGGCAGTGTCGCCACGCTCGCCGGCTCGTCGCACTCGTGCGACCGGCCTACGAGCCGGTCAGCAAGCCCGAGGGCGGCCACGATTTCGGTGGCGGCGGGAAGCAGCGAGACGATTCTGACTGCGGGCCTGGAGTCGGAAGCGGCGGGTTCCATCATGATTCCGATAGGATTGTGCATCTGGAGGTCCTTCCATGCTACAGCCGGCCCACGATCACACGCCCGCCGAGCGGCTCACCGAGGCCGCCCGGCTGCACGACTACCGCTACGCCTCGAACCCGCTCGCCGACGGCACGCTCGGGGCGATCCCGGGGGCGCGGTTTCCGGCGGAACTCCACGAGCGCGGGATCACCCGCACCGCGCCGCTCGACACGAGCATGGCCCTCGGGTGCCCGGGCCCGGCCACGACGCCGGGCTTGTGTGCCAACTTCGTGCACGTGCGGCCTGGCGACGCCCACGTGACCGACGCCAACGCCACGAGCCAACTGTTCTTCGTGATGCGGGGGAGCGGCTGCTCACATGTCGGCGAAGGCGGCCCCGGCGACCACGAGATTCCGTGGCGGGCGGGTGATCTCTTCACGCTGCCAGCCAAGAGCCGCGCCGAGCACATCGCGGCCGACGACGCAGCGCTCTACTGGGTGCACGACGAGCCGCTCTTGCGCTATCTTGGCGTCGAGGCCACGCGGCGGCACTTTGCTCCCACGCTCTACACCCACGCGGCGATCATGGAGGCGCTTCAGGCGGTGATGCGCGATCCGGCGAGCGCGAAGGCGAGCCGGGTGAGCGTGCTCCTCGGGCACCGTTCGTTTCCGCAGACCATGACGATCACGCACGTGCTGTGGGCGATGTTCGGCGTCCTCCCGGTGAACGCGGTGCAGGCGCCGCACCGGCACCAGTCGGTGGCGGTCGATCTCGTCGTCGATGCCAAGCCGGGCTGCTACACGATGGTCGGCCGCACGCTCGACAAGGACGGCATGATCCAGGACGGCGAGCGGTTCGACTGGAAGCCGCATTCGGTGTTCGTGACCCCGCCGGGTCTTTGGCACTCGCATCACAACGAGTCGGGCCACCCCGCCCACATCCTCCCGATCCAGGATGCGGGGCTGCACACACACCTCCGCACGCTCGACATCCGCTTCACCCGCCAGCGGACCGGCGGCGGCTGCGAGGTGGTGGAGAATGCCGGCTAGGGCGGCGTTGACGGCTAAGCTGTCGGCACATGCGCCGTAAAAAGCCCGCAACACCCCTCGTTTCTCCAGGTTCCGCGACCGGAATTCGCGGCACGTCGATCACGATCCGCACGACCGGACGACGAAAGCATGGGAGAAGTTTTTTCCCTGGGAGGGTATTGAGACCATGAACACGTGGCGCGGTTTTTCCGGATGTGCCGGTGTAGCGTTGTTTGCCTTCGTGCCGGCTGTCGTACTGGCCTCGAGCTTCGACGACGGTTTGCAGTTCAGTGATCGGTCCGAACTGTTCTCGCCCGCGGCTGAATCCGTCCTCGTGGACACAGGAAACGATTCGGTGTCGCTCGATGGCACGGTCGGACTGCCGCACCAGCGTGAGTATGTCGCAGCGGACGAACAGTCGGTTCCGTGTGCTTCATGCCCAGTGTACGAGAGCGATGATTGCCCGCAGTGCATCGGCTGCATCGACGACGGCAGTCTGTCGGTCGCATCGTGCACCGATGCAGACTCGGCGCCGCGCCGTTCGCGAGCAGGGTGGATCAATCGCATCCTCGGGCCGGCCGATCCACGCTGGGTGGTTCAGGTCGACGCGCTCATGCTCTGGCAGGGCAACATCGCCAGCCGGCCCATCCTACTCGACGGTGCCGGACTGACGGCGCTCGATGTGAATCAGGCGCAGACGATGATGTCTGCTGGCCCACGCTACGGGGTCTTCTTCAACATCGATCAGTGCCGGGCGGTTGAAGGCAACTACTTTAATGTAGGCTCGTTCGCCGGTAGTGAACCGTTGCCCGCTGGGACATACACCCCGGTGAACATGCCGGCGTTGTTTGCGCCGCCGACAGCAGCATCGATCCTGCAGACAACCGGCCAGATTCAAAGCGCCGAACTCAACTGGCGCCGCCGCGCCTGTGGAAGCCCGATCACCTGGCTGTCGGGCTTTCGCTGGGTGGAGTGGAACCAACGCTTGAGATTGGTCGATGCCGCTGCGCCGACGACGGCCTCGATCGATTCGCAGGTCGGAAACGACCTCTACGGTGGCCAGGTGGGTATGGACGTATCGCTCTGGGAAAAACAGGGCGGTCCGATCACGGTGAACGGCATCGGAAAAGCCGGGGCCTTCTACAACAACGCCTTTCAGCGGACGAGCGAGACCGTGCAGGGTGGCATCCTGCGGGGGCCGGAAAGTGCCCAAGTGAACGCGACCTCGTTCTTCGGTGAGGTTGGGGTGAACGGCAGTGTTCGGCTGACACGATGGCTCGCGTGGCGGGCGGGATATTCACTTTTCTGGCTGAGCGGCGTGGCGGTGCCGGCGAACCAGTTGTCCCTTGTGAGTCTGTCAGCGACGCCTGCTCCTGCCGCGATCAACACCGAAGGCAGCGTACTCCTGCACGGCGTCACAACCGGTCTCGAGGCGCGGTGGTAGGGGGCGAGGGCGCGCAGGCGGCGAGGGCTTCGCCGGTGTGGCTGCGGAGGAGGTCGCCGGGCGGTGTCTGTGCCGCCCGGCGGGCGTGGATCACGATGTCCTCGGGCGGGCCCTCCGCCACGATCCGGCCGCCGCCGTCGCCCGCCTCGGGGCCCATGTCGATCACCCAGTCGGCCGCTTCGATCACCTCGAGGTTGTGCTCCACCACGAGCACCGTGTTGCCAGCGTCCACCAGCCGCTCGAGCACGTGGAGGAGCTTCTCGATGTCGGCGAAATGCAGCCCCGTCGTCGGCTCGTCCAAAATGTAGAGCGTCTTCCCTGTGCCCGGCTTTGCCAGTTCGCGGGACAGCTTCACCCGCTGTGCCTCTCCGCCCGAGAGCTGCGGCGCCGGCTGGCCCAGCGTGACATAGCCGAGCCCCACGTCGACGAGCGTGCCGAGAATCCGCGCGATCTGCGGCGCGGTTTCGAAGAACTGGTGCGCGTCGGCTACGCTCATCTCGAGCACGTCGGCGATGCTCTTGCCATGCCACTTCGCATGGAGCGTCTCGGATGAGTAGCGGCGGCCCTTGCAGGCCTCGCACTGCACCCACACGTCGGGCAGGAAGTGCATCTCCACGCGGCGTTGGCCGAGGCCCTCGCAGGCCTCGCAGCGGCCACCATCGACGTTGAAGCTGAAGGTGCGCGGCGTGAACCCGCGGGTGCGCGACTCGGGCATCTTCGCGTAGAGCTGCCGGATGTGGTCGAACACACCGGTGTAGGTGGCCGGCGTCGAGCCGGGCGTCGAGCCGATCGACTCCTGATCAACGAGGATCACCTTGTCGATCAGGTCGAGCCCTTTCACGGCGTCGTGCTGCCCAGGCTGCTCGCGGGCGGCGTGGAGCCGGCGGGCCAGCGCCCGCCAGAGCACTTCGAGCACAAGTGACGTTTTGCCGGAGCCGCTCGGGCCCGTCACGGCCGTGAGCACGCCCAGCGGAAACCGGGCGTCGAGTCCTTTCAGCGTGCGATGGCGGATGCCCCTGATCTCGAGCCACTGCCCGGGCACCCGGCGGCCCGTCAGCCGCTTCTTCTCGAGCACGGCGTCGCAGGCCCGCCGTTTCTTTAAATAGGGCCCCGTTACGCTGGCCCTCGTCGTTGCGAGCTTCGTGGGCGCGGCATGGGCCACGATCATGCCCCCCTCGCGGCCGCTGCCGGGGCCAAAGTCGAGGGCATGGTCGGCCGCGTTCACCACGTCGCGATCGTGCTCCACGACGACGAGCGTGTTACCCAAGTCGCGGAGCTTGCCCATCGCGCGGATCAGGCGATGCGTGTCGCGCGGATGGAGGCCGATCGTCGGCTCGTCGAGCACATAGAGCACGCCCGTGAGGCCGCTGCCCACCTGCGCCGCCAGGCGAATCCGCTGGAGCTCGCCGCCCGACAGGCTGCCAGCCGGCCGGGCCATGTCGAGATACTCGAGCCCCACGTCCACGAGGAAATTCACCCGCGAGACGAGCTCGCGGAGCAGATCGCCCGCGATCTTCTTGTCGGCATCCGAGATCTCGATGGCGGCGAGCTCCTGCTGCAGCCGGCCGAGCGGCATCCGGCACCAGACGTCGAGCGAGCGGCCCCAGAGCGTGACGGCGCTCGCTTCCTCGGCGAGCCGGCTGCCGCCGCAGTCGCTGCACGGCACCTCGCCCATCACGGCATCGACTTTCGAGCGCAGGCCGACCACGAGCCGGGCCGCCTCCTCGCAGGCGTTTTCCAGGCCCTGGAACTGGAACGCGAACCACGGGGGGGCATCCTCTCGGCTCACGCCTCGGGCTTTCTCGGAGGAGGGCCGCGGCACCTCGATCCAGCGGTCGCCCGTGCCCTCGAACAGCACCCGTTGCTGGAGGCCCGAGAGATCGGCGAGCGGCACGTCGGCCGGTAGGCCCGTGGCCGCACACAGGGCCTCGAGCATCGCGAGGCTGGTGACGCCGCAGTCCTGGCGGTCGAGGCTCGGCCACAGGTCGAGCGCGCCCTCGGCCAGCGACTTCGTCGCGTCGCGCACAAGCGCCGCATGATCCACGCCGGTGCGCGTGCCGAGCCCGTCGCACGCGGGGCACCAGCCGAGCGGACTGTTGAACGAGAACTGCCGCGGCTCGAGCGGCTTGAACCCCCGGCCGCATGAGCGGCAGGCGAGCCGGCGGCTCATCACCTCGACCGGCCAGTCGGGCTCCGGCAGCGGCTTGCCGTCTGGCCCGTCGGCAACGCGGGCCACGAGCATCGTGCCCGCTCCGGCGTCGAAGGCCGCCTCCACGCTCTGGGCGAGCCGGCTGCGCTCGGCGGGGTTCGCTGTGACGCGGTCGATCACGATCTCGATCCGGCTTCTGCGCTTGCGGTCGAGCGATGGCTTCTCGTCGAGATGGATCGTCTGCCCGTCGATCCGCACGCGCACGTAGCCGGCCGCCCGCAGGCTTGCAAAAAAGCTCTCCGGAGTCTGCCCGACCCTGAGCTCGGCCGGCGCGAGCAAGAGCATGCGCGTGCCGGCGGGAGCGTCGAGCAGCCGCCCGACGGTTTCATCGACGCTCTGCGCTCCCACCTCGAGGCCGCAGTCAGGGCAGTGCATGGCGCCGAGCCGCGCAGCGAGCACGCGGAAGTAGTCATACATCTCCGTGAGCGTGCCGACCGTCGAGCGAGGCGTGCTGCCGCTCGACCGCTGCTCAATCGCCACAGCGGGCGACAGCCCCTCGATCCGCTCGAACACCGGCTTCGGCACCTGCCCCACGAACTGACGGGCATAGGGGGAGAGGCTCTCGACGTAGCGCCTTTGCCCCTCGGCGTAGAGCGTGTCGAACGCGAGCGACGTCTTGCCGCTGCCACTCGGCCCGCAGCAGACCGTCATAGCGCCGCGCGGGATGTCGGCATCCACCTGCTTGAGGTTGTGCTGGGCCGCGCCGCGGACCATGATCGACGGCGGGCCGGGGTCGCGAGATGTCTTTTCCACCTGGGCCAGGAGCGCGGCGGGGTCGACGGGCTTCTTGCGGCGCACGGCGGTCTTCGCAGCCGGCTTCTTGGCAGCCGCCAGGATCGGCACGAGCGCCCGGCCGGTGCACGAGCCCTTCACCTTCGCCACCTGCTCCGGCGTGCCTGCAGCCACGATCCGGCCGCCGCCCGAGCCTCCCTCCGGCCCGAGGTCGATCACCCAGTCGGCCCGCTTTACGACGTCGAGGTTGTGCTCAACCACGAGCACCGTGTTGCCCGCCTCAACGAGCCGGTCGAGCACTGCGAGCAGCTGCCGCACGTCGGCCATGTGCAGCCCCGTCGTCGGCTCGTCGAGAATATAGAGCGTCTTGCCGGTCGAGCGCTTGGCCAGTTCGCGCGAAAGCTTCACGCGCTGGGCCTCGCCGCCCGAGAGCGTCGGGGACGGCTGGCCGAGGTGGAGGTAGTCGAGGCCCACGTCGTGCAGCGTCTGCAGCTTGCGCGCGATGTCGGGGGCGTCGGCAAACAGCTCGAGAGCGTCGCCGATCTCCATGTTCAAAAGCTCCGCGACGTTCTTCCCCTTCCAGCGAACCTCGAGCGTGTCTTTTGCAAACCGGGCCCCGTCGCACACGTCGCAGGTCACCCACACGTCGGCGAGAAAATCCATGTCGAGCCGCGTCGAGCCGTTGCCTTCGCAGGCCTCGCAGCGGCCGCCCGACACGTTGAAGCTGAACCGCCCCGCCTTCCAGCCGCGCTTTTTCGCGTCGGGCAGCATCGTGAACAGCGCGCGGATGTCGTCCCAGACCTTCACGTAGGTCGCCGGATTCGACCGCGGCGTGCGGCCGATCGGCGACTGGTCGATCACGATCACCTTGTCGAGCTGGTCGGCGCCCGTGATCGCGTCGAACTCGCCCGGCACTGCGGCCTCGCTCCCGAGCAGCCGCCGCAGCTCGGGCTCGAGCACGTCGCCCACGAGCGAGCTCTTGCCGCTGCCCGACACTCCGGTCACGCACACGAGGAGCCCGAGCGGGATCTCGACGTCGATCCCCTTCAAGTTGTTGTGACGAACGCCGGAGAGTTTCAGCGTCTGGCCCGTGGGCTTGCGGCGCTTCTCGGGCACCTCGATCGCTTCGCGTCCGGCGAGAAACCCGCCCGTCAGGCTGCGGTCGCTCGCCGCCACGTCCGCCGGCGTGCCCGCCGCCACGACTTCGCCCCCCCGCTTGCCCGGGCCTGGCCCGAAGTCCACCACCCAGTCGGCCGCGCGGATCGTGTCTTCATCGTGCTCCACGACGACCACCGTGTTGCCCTTGTCGCGGAGCGCCTCGAGGGCGCCCAAGAGCTTGACGTTGTCTCTGGGATGCAGCCCGATCGAGGGCTCGTCGAGGACGTAAAGCACGCCCGAGAGCCCCGAGCCGATTTGGGCCGCGAGGCGAATCCGCTGGCTCTCGCCGCCGGAAAGCGTAGGGGCTTTGCGGTCGAGCGCGAGATAGCCGAGGCCCACCTGGTCGAGAAACTCGAGCCGCGAGCGGATCTCCTTGAGGAGTTCCGTGGCGATCAAGGTCTGCGTGCCGTCGAGGACGAGGTCGGAGAGAAACTGCCGGGCGTCGGCGATCGGCAGGGCACACAGTGCGTCGAGCGAGAGTTCCGCTTCACGCCGGGCGCGGCCATCCTGGCCACCCCGGCTTGGCGACCTCCGGTCGCTGGCGGCAACCCGGGCCTCCAGCCCTAGCACCGAGCGCGATGTGACCCGCACGGCCCGGGCCTGCGGCGAGAGCCGCGCCCCCTGGCAGGCGTGGCAGGGGGTCACCCGCATCAGCTTCTCGAGCATCCGCCGGATGATGCCGCTCTTGGCGTTCCGCCACTTGGCGGCCAGGAGTGCCAGGATGCCCTCGAACTTCGTTTTCGCGCCCCGCTCCGCCCGGCCGCGCTTCCAGGCGAGCTTGATCTCCTCGACGCCCGTGCCCGAGAGCCAGATCTTCTTCTGGGCAGGGGTGAGCTTCTCCCAGGGGGTCTCGAGGAGGGTGCCGGGGGCGAGCTTCTTCTTCGCTTCGGCGTGCGCGGCCACGCCTGTGAACAGCCGCCGCATCCAGCGGGGCATGTCGCGGAACGTGCCGAGCACGCCCATGCAGCCCTTCTTGAGCGACTTCGTGGGATCGGTGACGAGCTTTTCGGGATCGATGCCGTAGATGTCGCCGAGGCCGTCGCACACCGGGCAGGCACCCGTGGGACTGTTGAAACTAAAGAGCTGCGGCTCGGGCGTCGAGTAGCTCACGCCACAGGCGACGCATGCATAGCGGCTCGAGAGCACGAGATCGGAGCTTTCTCCTCCTCTCCCCGTGGGAGAGGGCCGGGGTGAGGGGGCAGGCGCGTCGGCGGTTGCTCGCTCCTGCGGCGGATCGGCGGCCACGATCACTTGGCCGCCGCCGGTGCGGAGTGCGAGGTCCACCGCCTCGGCCAGCCGGCTGCGGCCGGCGGCGTTGGCCACGATCCGGTCGATCACGACGTCGATCGAATGCTTGAACTGCTTTTCGAGCGGCGGCGGATCCTCGACCCGCACGATCCGGCCGTCCACCCGGGCCCGCGTGAAGCCCTGTCGCACGAGATCGGTGAACAGATCGCGGTGCTCCCCCTTCTGGTCGCGCACCAGCGGCGCGAGCACGAGCACCTGCTCGTCGGCCCGCTGGGCGATGATCCGCTCCACGATTTGGTCGCGCGGCTGCGCCTCGAGCACGGCATCGCACTCGGGGCAGTGGGCCGTGCCGACCCGCGCGTAGAGCACGCGCAGGAAGTCGTGGATCTCCGTCATCGTGGCCACGGTCGATCGCGGGTTCGTGCCAGCCGACTTCTGAGCGATCGAGATCGAGGGCGAGAGGCCCGTGACGCTGTCGACGTCGGGCCGGGGCAACTGCCCGAGGAACTGTCGGGCGAACGTGGAGAGGCTCTCGACGTAACGCCGCTGCCCCTCGGCATAGAGAGTGTCGAAGGCGAGGCTCGACTTGCCCGACCCGCTCACGCCCGACAGGCACACGAGCCGACCCCGCGGCAGGGCCACCGTGACGTCCCGCAGGTTGTGCTCGCGGGCACCTCGAACGACGATCGGCGGAACGTGCATACGCCCATTGTAGAGAGCGCTTTACACTGCGGGGACCGTGCCGTACGATCAAATTCCTCGATCAGGCCGCGGAAAACCGCGGCCGGCGTTCGGGGCGGTAGCTCAACTGGGAGAGCGCGGCGTTCGCAATGCCGAGGTTGGGAGTTCGATCCTCCTCCGCTCCATTTCACGGCTGCACGGCCATCCTTGGCCCGTGCAGCCTTGAAGTTCGTCGGCCATCCCGGCCTTGCCGGACCTGTCGTCGGGCGGCGCTCGCACCTCCGGGCTCGCGTGGCTGCCGCGGAGCGGCAGCGGTAAACAACAACAGGGGAGGCGAGGGGGTCGGCGAACGCTCGAGGAGCCTTGGGCCGCCGCGGCCCACGCGACGAGCCAATCCGCCGTTGGAACGGCGGACATAATTCCACTGCCGCCCCCGAGCCGGTGACTGATGCAAGCGAGTTCCTCGGCGACAACGGCGAGCGGTACGTTGGCCGACCCTTCCACCGCGCTCATGCTGCGGGTGCGCGACGGCGACGCGCTTGCGTTCGAGGAGCTCGTGGCGCTCTGGCAGGACCGGCTCGTTACGTTGTTTCGTCATCACACCGGTGACCACTCGATCGCCGAGGATCTGGCCCAGGAGGTGTTCTTGCGCGTCTATCGGGCGCGGGCCACCTATCGGCCGACGGCGAAATTCACGACGTGGATCCACACGATCGCCAACAACGTGTCGAGCGACCTGAGGCAGCGGGCCTACCGCCGCAAGGAGCGGGGGGTGCCGCAGAACGTGTCGGCCTCGACGAGCGCCCTCGGCCTCGAACACCTCGCCGTGGCGGCGAGCGGCCTCAGGCCCGCCCGGCAGGCCGACCGCAGTGAACTCTGCGACGTCGTGCAGGAGGCGATCGCCTCGCTGTCCGACAACCAGCGGATGGCCGTCTTGCTCGCGAAGTTCGAGCAGTGTTCCTACGACGAGATCGCCGCCGCGATGGGGCTCACCGTGCCGGCGGTAAAGTCGCTGTTGTTTCGGGCCCGCGATCAACTGCGCGCCAAGCTCGAGCCCTACGAGCGGGAAGGCGCACGATGAGTGATCCCGTGCACGAACCGCAGGCTGACACGCCTGCCGCGGCACTCGGGCCCACGTGGGACCTGCTCGACAGCCTGCCGCGGTCGGCGGCGCCGCCGAGCATGACGTCGACCACGCTCGAGATGGTCGCGGCGGCTGCCCGGCCGCGGCAGCGACGGCGGTCATGGTGGCGGGGTTGGCTCGGGCTGCTGGCCGTCGTGGTGAGCGCCTTCGCCGTGGGAACACTCGCCGGCCGGGCCACCGTCACCGATCCGGAGAAGGCCGTGTTCGAGTATCTGCCGGTGCTCGAACACTACGATGTCTTGAAGGAAGCGGGGAGCGTGGAGTTTCTCACTGCGGTGGCCCGGCGGAACTATCCGCCACCGCGCCGACTCGCGTTTGGCCGAGGCGTCGAAGCCGTCGCGCCGGCCTTCGAGGCGATCGATGCGGCGGTGGCGACGTTTGCGTCGGCCTCGTTCGGCCCCGCTACCGGATCGACCGCGGAGCGGCGAGCGGAACTGTCAGATCGGCCCGCCGAACAGCGCCGGCAACTCGCCGATGCCGCCGTCGAATTCCAGCGGCTGTCGTCCGTCGGCCGCCGCGATCTCGTGCGTCTGGCCCGCGTGTTCGGTGGCCACGACGGCACGGGCCCCGACCGCGACGAATTGCTCGAGGCGGCGCGGCTGTGGCATCAGTGGCTCGCCACCCGCGACCCCGCCGAGCGCAAGGACGTGATCGAACTCGACACCGCCGAGCGGCTCGAGTGGCTCGATCACTACGCCCTCGTACGGCCCGGCTCTGGCCGCGGGCCAAACCGTGACGGCGGCTTCCGTGGCGTTCCTCCGCCGGGTGCGCTGCCGGGACTGCCCCCCGGTGGGCCGCGATTCAATGGACGTGGTTCCGAGGATGCTCGTCCGCCTGAGGGCCCGCGCCGTGGCCCGCCACCTCGCGAAGAAACTCCCGCACCGCCGCGTTGAACGTGTCGGGATCTTCGAGCGGCGCCATGTGCCCGCAGTGGGGCATGATCAAGAGCCGCGGCCGCGGGAACACCCGCTCGGCCCGCTCCATGCAGTCGGGCGGCGTGATCGTGTCTTCCGCGCCCACGACGAGCAGCACGGGCACCGTCACTGCCCGCATCGGCTCGACCATGTCGGGCCGAGCGGCGAGTGCCGCGAGCGCCGCGGTGATCGTCGCGACCGGCGTGGCATGGATCGTGCGCCGCAGGAGTTCCTCGCCGGCGGCCCGGCCCGATCGCGCCCGGCCCGCGTCGGACCTGGCCAAGAGGTTCGGGATCATCGCCTCGGCCACCGCCTCCTGGCCGACCCGGGCGACCGTCGCGGCGAGCTTTTCCCTCGCGGCTCGTGCTTCGGGCGTGTCGGCTTCCAGCTTCGTATCGACGAGGATCAGCGCCCGCACCCGGTGCGGATGCCGCGCGGCCACGTGCTCGGCCACGTAGCCACCCATCGAGAGGCCACAGATCACCGCCGGCTCGGCCACATGGAGCGCGTCGAGCAGGGCGACGGCGTCGTCGGCGAGCTGGGCGATGCTTGCGGGCGGCGGGCCGGCGCTGCGGCCGAAGCCACGCTGATCAGGCACGATCAGCCGCACGTCGTCGGCGAGCGGATCCTGCCCGGCCCACATGGCGTGGTCGAAGGGAAACGCATGCAAGAGCAGCACTGGCAGGCCGCTGCCGCACGTGTGGACCGCCAGGGTCGTGTCGGGCAGGTGGATGGTGTGCATGAGCCTGTCTTCCACCAGGCGAGCCCGTCCTACTCGACGCGCTTCTCGAACCGCTCGAGATTGCGCTGGATCGTGCGGTTGAAGGGTTCCGCACGCTTTGCGAGCCGCTGGGCGCGGATCGCCGCGGCGGGTCGGCCGGCAGCGGCATGGCAGTGGGCGAGCGTGTCGAGGTAGCTCGCATTGTCGAACGACTTGACGAGCGACAGCTTCGAGTAGCGGGTCGCCTTGCCGACGTCGCCCTCGGTGTTGGCGACGAGCCAGGCATACTCGTTGTAGGCCATCGTGTCGTCGGGCACGGCCTGGATGTCTTCCTCGAGTCGCGCGAGTGCCGCCTTGACCCGCCTGACCGCATCGGCCCGCTGCTCCTCCGTGTTGTCGGGCATGGCGTAGAGCGCGATCAGCGCGTCCACGTCCTTCGGGTAGACGGCGAGCGCCTGCTCCACGGCTGCACGGCATCCGGCCATGTCGCCGCGCCGGGCGCGATCACAACTCTCGAAAAAGTGCATGCGTGAGCGGTTCGAGCGGGGATCGCGGCCGAGCTGATCGCCGGCTCCCGGCGTGTCGTCGCCGAAGAACCGGTGCACGCACCGTGCCGCCTCGTCGTCGCGCTCGACATCGTGGAGGAGCTCACCGAGCATCGTCGCCGTCAGCCCCCGCTCCGCAATGGCGAGATCGGTGTCGTCGAGAATGGCTTCGAACGACCGTGTGGCCCATTCGACCCGGCCCCACTTGGCGAGCATCACGGCCGCCTGCAGCCGTTCCAGGAAGCCGTCGTGTGCGAGGGCGTCGAACGCGGCCTCGAACCGTGCGTGTGCCGCGGTCCCACGCCCCCGGGCCGCCTCCGCGGAGGCGATCGCGTGGGCCACGAGGGGGCTGCGGCCGGCGAGATCGGGCACGGCGAGCACCGCTTCGACCGCCTCCGGCAGCCCGAGCTGCACGGCCCAGGTGAGTGTGTCGACGCATGCGGCCACCTGCCGGTCGGGATCGTTGAGGGCCGCCGCACGTTCCAGGAGCGCCTTGGCAAGGCTGAGCGCCGCCTCGCGCCGGCCCGCGGCGAGCAACATCTGCACGTGGCAGCGCTCGAAGATCTGCAGGGTTCGTCCGACCACCACGCGCTCGTCGCTGTCGTCGTGGTCGAGGCCGGGCGGAGTCTCGTCGGCTGCCGGCCGCTGTAGGTCGCCGAGGGCGACCGCGGCCGCCTCGAGCGCGGCGTCGTGGGCGGCGCTTGCGTCGGGATCGGTGAAGGCGACGAGCGCCGCCACAAACCTCGCCGCCGGCCGGGTGCTCGGGCCCAGCCCCGCTTCGATCCGGCCACGCATCACGGGCCAGGCTGGATCGTCGGGCCACCACTCCCGAGCCAGAAGCGCGGCCGCCACCCGCGAGCCTGCCGTCGACGGATCGAGCCGCGTCACGCGGGCCAGCGGCTCGATGCCGGCGTCGTCGTCGACCCGCAAGAGCCGATGCATCGCCTGCACGCGGTCGTCGAATCCGCGCCGCTTGAATCGTGACAGGAGCTTCACGACCTCCGGGGGGTCGTGCGGCATCTCGAAGGGAATCGTCTCCACGAGCCACCGGGCCCGTAGCGCGACCTCGAGGTCGCCACTCGTCTCCGCGGCCGCGAGGAGCGCGTCGATCGCCGTCGGCCCAAGTGCCTTGAGCTCGGCCGCCGCGGCCTCGCGCCGGTGATAGTCGTCGTCGCCGAGGCCGGCGATGAGCCCGGGGAGCCGGTCTGGCACGCCGGTGTCGGCGCCGGCCGGCACCGCGAGGAGCGCGAGGCAGACGCAGGTCGCGACGGTGGCGGACGGCAGGCGGAGGAGGCCCGGGAGCATCGCACATCTCTCGACGGCGGGTGGCGCGAGTCGTTGATCCCAGCCTACGGCCCGCGTGTTGCCCGGGGCAAGCGGGTGGATCAGGCCGCGTCCGGTTCGATGCCGAGATCACGGATCGTGAGGAGCGACTCGAGGCAAATTCCCCGGGCCGCGAAGGCCGCCTCGGCACCGGCGAGCCTGTCGATCACCGTGATCACCCGGTCGACGACGAGGCCGAACTCCTGGGCCCGATCGATCGCGAGCAGCGACGAGCCGCCGGTGGTCGTGACGTCTTCGACGATCACGACCCGCTGGCCCGGCTCCACCGGACCTTCGACATAGCGTTTCGTGCCGTGATCTTTCGGTTCCTTGCGGATCATGAACCCCTTGAGCGGCCGGCCCGCGACGCCCGCCATGGTCACGACGGCACCGGTGATCGGATCGGCACCGATCGACATGCCACCCACCGCGTCGGGGAACTGGGGCTGTGCGGCCAGCCGGGCGAGCAGCGCCTGTCCCACGAGCATCGCCCCTTCGGCGTCGAGAACCACCTGCTTGGCATCGAGGTAAAAACTCGCCTGCCGGCCCGAAGCCAGCGTGAATGTGCCGCGTTTGAGCGCCTTGCGGGCGACAAGGGCGACGAGGCGGGCGGTTGGGTCGGCCGTGGACGCACAACTGTTCATGGTGGGCGGAGTATAACAGCGATTGGTTTTTTGACTCGCCGCGGCGTGGTTTTAGAATGCCCAACATGCCCCGCCACCGGCTTTTTTTCGGGCTCTTGTGCGCGTTCGTCATGGCGGCGTGCGCGACCGTGCCGGGCGTGCGGGCTGCCCGCGCCGAAGCCGACAGGCCCGTGCCCGCGGCCACGGTCGTGGTCAGGCTGCCGATCACCGGCACCCGCGACACACAGGTCAAGGCGGCGATTCTGCGGCAGCTCGACGGCCTGCGGAGTCAGGGATCAAAGCGCGGCGTGCTCGTGCTCGAATTTCGTCCGACCGACGACGACGGCGCCCTCCCCACTGATTTTGGACGGGCCTTCGAACTGGCGAGATTTCTCGGCGACGGTCGGCTCGACGGCGTGAAGACGGTGGCATTCCTCCCGGAGGGAATTCGCGGCCATGCGGTGCTCGCCGCCCTGGCATGCGAGGAGATCGTGATGCCGGCCGATGCCGTGCTCGGGCCTGCGAACGCGGAGGAGCCGGCTGTCGACGACGCGATGCGCGCGGCCTACGCCCAGGTGGCATCCCGGCGGAAGACCGTGCCGGCGGCACTCGCCCTGGCACTGCTCGATCCGGCCGCGAAGGTGGCCCGCGTGGCGACCGACGACGGCGAGCGGTTCGTCGAGGCGCGGGATCTCGACGCCGTGAAGCGCGAGGCAGCGGTGCTCTCGGTGGACGAGGTCGGGCCCGTGCCGCTCGTGCTCGCCGGACGGCGGGCCCGCGAGCTCGGGCTCGTGCGTCTCCTGGCCGGCACTCCCGCCGAGCTCGCCCGCGGTCTCGGGGTCGATGAAAAGTCGCTGTCTGTTCTCGCGGCCGGGGATGGTGGCTGGAACGCCGTGCTGGTCGGCCTCTCCGGGCCGATCACGGCCGATGCGGTCGCCCGCGCCAAACGCGGCATCGACGAGGCGGTGACGGGTGGCGCGAACTTCGTGTGCCTGAGGATCGACGGCCCCGGCGGCGACCCCGAACAGAGCCTCGTACTTGCGACCTTCCTCGCCGGGCTCGATCCGGCCCGGGTGCGCACCGTGGCCTACGTGCCGCGGGAGGCACGGGCCGATGCGGCGCTCGTGGCCTTGGCCTGCGACGAGCTCGTGATCGCGCCGACGGCCGTGCTCGGCGGCGAGGGAGCCGCCACGGTCGATCCACGCCGCTCGGAGGCGCTGGCTGTCGCGTGGCGCGAAGGAGTGGCCAAGCGGCGCGGGCGGTCGTGGTCGCTTCCTGTGGCGCTCGTGGCACCCGGGGTTGTGGTGCATCGGGCGGTGCAGCCGGCGAGCGGGAGGACCGAGTATTTCAGCGACGACGAACTCCTGGCTCGCGACGACCGCGATGCATGGAAGCTCGGAGACGACGTGGGCGTCGGGCCGATCGAACTCTCCGGCCGGTCGGCCGAGGCACTGGGCCTCGCGACCCACGTGGTCGACGGGTTTCCGGCGGTCGTGGCCACCTACGGCCTCCCGGCCGACATCGCGACGCAGGAGCCGGGCTGGGCCGACCGGCTGCTCGACGCGCTGGCAAGCCCGGGCATGGCGTGGCTGTTGCTCCTCATCGGTGGTGCCGGGCTGTACATCGAGATGCACACGCCCGGCATCGGCCTCGGCGGCTTCGTGGCGATGGTGGCGTTTATCGTCTACTTCTGGAGCCAATACCTGCACGGCACGAGCGGCTGGCTCGAGGTGATGTTGTTTCTCGCCGGCATCTTCTGCCTCGCCGCGGAGATCTTCGTCCTGCCTGGCTTCGGCGTGTTGGGCCTGGGCGGCGGGCTGCTCGTGATCGCAGCGCTCGTGCTCGCGAGCCAGTCGTTCGTGCTGCCGACGAACGACTATCAGATCCGCCAGTTGCAATGGTCGCTGCTCGGAATCCTCGGCGCCGCGGTGGGCGTGGCCCTGATCGCCACGCTCGTGCGGCGGTGGCTGCCGCGGGCGCCGGGGCTCCGGCATGTGCTGCTCGAGCCGCCGGCCGCCGAGGAGACCCTCGACGACCCACTCGCGGATCTCGTGGGCGCAGCGGGCGTCGCGACCACGCGGCTCGTGCCGGCCGGCAAGGCGCGGATCGACGGCAGGCTGGTCGACGTGACCACCGACGGCCAGCTCGTGGAGCCTGGCGAGGCGGTGCGGGTGGTCGACGTGCGTGGTCGACGGATCGTGGTGCGGCCCGCGGACGACGGGGCAGGTGCGCGATGACGGCCGTGGTATGGGTGCTTCTCCTGCTCATCGTCGGACTGGCCGTGATGGTGCTCGAGGTGTTTCTGCCCTCGGGCGGCATCCTGGGCTTCCTCAGCCTGACTGCGATCGTGGCGGCGATCGCCACCGCGTTCTTGGAGCTGGGCGCGACGGCCGGGTTCGTGGTGCTCGCGGTCGCGACGGTCGTCGTGCCGACGGTCTTGGCCCTCGCATTCCGCTGGTTTCCCGAGACGCCCCTCGGCCGGCGCGTGTTGCCGCCGCCTCCCGACCCTGCCGATGTCGCGCCCGCGGCGGCGCGGCGTCTTGAACTCGAGAAACTTCTCGGCCGCAGCGGACGCGCCCTGAGCGAAATGCTTCCCTGGGGCATGGTCGAGATCGACGGCCTGCGGGTCGAGGCCCAGAGTGACGGCGGGCCGATCGAGTGCGGGGCGCCGGTGCAGGCCGTGAGCGTGCAGGGGCGGCATCTGGTGGTGGCCCCGGCTCGCCTCCGGGAGCCGGCCGGCGAGGTCGTACGACCGGTGCAATCGGAATCACAGTCGTCGGAACCGAGGGCCTCCGCCGCAGCCGACCGGCTCTCGCCCATGCTCGAGACGTTCGATTTCGACGGGCTCGACCCCCCGCAAACTTGACTCGCCCCCGCCCCGGAACAAGTCTTGAGGGTTCGAAGAGCAGATTCCCGGTGAACGGAGCAGACGCATGCCCACGTTGATTGTCCTCGGCCTCGGCATTCTCGCCATGGTCGTCGTGTTCGGACTCCTCGCCCGCTACCTGCGGCTCTGGCTGCAGTCGTATGCGTCGAGCGCGGGGATCGGCCTCTTCGATCTCGTGGCGATGAGCTTCAAGAAGGTGAACCCCACCGTGATCGTGCGGAGCAAGATCATGGCGGTGCAGGCCGGGCTCGGAGATTCTTCCGGGCTCACCCGCCAGGCCCTCGAGGCCCACTATCTCGCCGGCGGACGCGTGCCGCTCGTCGTGCAGGCGCTGATCGCGGCCAACAAGGCGAAGATCAAGGAACTCGACTGGAAACTCGCCACCGCGATCGACCTGGCCGGCCGCAACGTGCGGGAGGCGGTGCAGACGAGCGTCTATCCGAAGGTGATCGACTGCCCCGGCAAGAACAGCGGCCGCGAGTCGCTCGACGCCGTCGCGAAGAACGGGATCCAGCTCAAGGTGCGGGCCCGTGTGACGGTGCGCACCAACCTCAACCAGCTGATCGGCGGCGCCACCGAAGAAACGATCGTGGCTCGGGTGGGCGAAGGCATCGTGTCGGCGATCGGCTCGGCCGAGCGGCACACCGACGTGCTCGAGAATCCCGATGTGATCTCGAAGACGGTGCTCGCCCGTCGCCTCGACGCCAACACGGCGTTCGAGATCGTGTCGATCGACATCGCCGACATCGATGTCGGAGCCAACATCGGCGCCCGTCTCCAGGCCGATCAGGCCGAGGCCGACACCCGCGTGGCCCGGGCCAACGCCGAGGGACGGCGGGCGATGGCGGTGGCCAAGGAGCAGGAGATGATCGCCGGCATCGAGGAGAGCCGCGCGGCGCTCGTCGAATCGGAGGCGGAGGTGCCCAAGGCGATCGCCGACTCACTGGCCACCGGCAGCCTCGGCATCGTCGATTACTACAAGCTCCGCAATCTCCAGGCCGACACCGACATGCGGCGCACGATCGCGGGGGGCGGGACGCCGGCTCCTGTCGTGCCATGATCGTTTCGCTCGCGTCCCTGCAAATGCCCGTCGTGTTCGCCGCCGGCATCGACTGGCTGGAAGCGATCCTGCCGATCCTGTTCGTCGGGTTCTGGATCCTGTCGCAGGTGTTCGCCCTGTTCCGCCGCGTGGCGGGCGGCCCGGCCCGGCCGCCGGTGGTGCGGGTTCCCGACCTTCCGCGCGACGAGGCCGCCATGCCCCGGCCGCCCGTGCGGCCCGAGGCCGATCCACGGGCCGAACTCGACAAGCAGATCGCCGACTTCTTGCGCCAGGTGACGGGAGGAGCACCGGCCGCCGATCCCGTGCAGCCACCCACGCGGCAGCCTGCGTCACGGCCAGAGTCACCGTCGCAACCGCGCACCGCGAAGCCCGCGCTCCCGCCCCGGCCTGCTCCGACGGTTCAGCCGCCGCGGCTCGCGCCGTCATCGACGCGGCTGGCGGGAGAACGCCCGCAACCGGGCGGCGAACGGCACGTGGGCACGCTCGACGTGCAGACCTCGGACGTGGCGCGACACGTGAAGGACGCCTTCAAGGAGCAGTTGGGGCATCTGCACTCGGGTCTCGAGCAGCCTGGCGTGGAGGCGGCCCAGACCGAAGCATCAAGGCGGGCGACACGTGGGCGAGTGTCCGCCCGCGAGCTTGTCGAGGCCGCCCGCGATCCGGCGACCATCCGGCAGGCGATCCTGCTCCGCGAGATCCTCGAGCGGCCCGTCGACCGGTGGTGAGACGGCCGAGCGCCAGCAGCGCCTGCATGGCATGTTTGCCGCTGTCAGACGGGCGCAGGGTGCCACGCCGCCGCCATCGGCGTGGAAGACGCCGAAGCTGGGAACGCTGGGCGAACCCGGCAGGTTCCCCGGCGAGCGGCCTGGAGCGGCCGAAATTCGCGGCTTGAGCGGCCTGCGGACCTGGTCTACAAGGCAGGTGCGGCCCGCTACCGGCAGGCCGTCCGCAGCGCGTAGACGAGGTTGCCCAAGCCTCGTCTACGCGCCTTTGCGCGGCGTGTCTCCATGGATGGATTCGCCCCATGACATCGATGCCACCGCCGCACCGCGTGGGTGCGATCGTCGTCACGATCGTGGCGGCATGCTTCGGGGGAGCGCGTGCCGACGATGGGCCGATGACTGCCGGCACCGCTGCGGATCGACTCCTGCCGACGACGGTGCGCGTGGCACGAGACCACACCTATCTCCGCGCCGGACCGGGCGCCGACTTCTACCCTACGGAACGGCTCGCACAGGGTGCCGAGGTCGAGGTCTGGGCGTTCGACGCCTCGGGGTACGCCGCCGTGCGGCCGGTCGCGGGCAGTTACAGTTGGATTCGTGCCGCCGACGTCGACGACGAAGGAGCGCTCGATGGCAGCGAGTCATCAACGCAGACCGCCCCTGTGAGCCGAGTCGGCGTGGTCGTCGTCGACGGCGCTGTGGCGCGGATCGGATCACAACTCAACGATCTCCGCCACGTCGCCCAGGTGCAGCTCGAGGCCGGCGAACGGGTGCGAATCGTGGAAGAGGTGCGAATTCCGTCGGGCCGCCATGCGGGCCTCTGGATGCGCATCGAGCCACCGGCGGGCGAGTTTCGGTGGGCGAACCTCGCCGATCTCACCCTGCCGCCCGCGCTCGCCGCCTTCGTGCCGCGTTCGCTGCCGGCTGATGCCGACACCGGGGCCGCGCTTGCAGCCCTCAAAGATGCCGGTGCCGCCGTGGCCGCGGCAGTGGAGGAGGTGCGCGACGCGGCCGCCCCGCCGACACCGCAGCAGGCGCCGCCGCCGACACTCGCGCCGGTGCCGCTCTCGCAACGGCTCTTCGGCGGCTGGCTCCCGATGGGCAGCGGCGTGCTCGAGGCGACCGCCCAGCCCGCGGCGGTCGCGGTCACAAGCGGCGGCGGGGCTGCCGCTACCGACGAGCTTGCCGACATTGATCTGGCGCTCTCGCTCGCCGTGACCGGCCCGCCCGACCAGATGAACCTGGCCCCGATCCGTGAGCGGCTGCGGGTGGCCGCCGCCAAGACCACGTCGCAGGCCGACCGTCTGCGGGCCGAGGCGATCGACGCCCGGCTGACGCGGTTCGAGGCGATTCATGGCAAATACCAAGCCCTCGCCTCCACTGCCCCGGCCGACGCATCACCGCTGCGGCTGGGCAGCATGTGGTCGAGCCTCTCGGCGCTCGGCTCGCGGCCGGTGCGGCCGGGCGTGCTCCCCGGCGGCGGCCCCGCCGACGGTCAGCCCACGTGGACGCCCCCCTCGACGCTCGAGACCACCGGGCGGCTGGCGACGGTCGTCTCGCGCCGGCCCGATGCGCCGCGCTGGGCCATCGTCGACGACCACAACACCGTGCTCGTGTTCGTCACGCCGCAGGCCGGCGTCAATCTCGCGCCGCTCGTGGGCCAGCAGGTGTCCGTCCGCGGGGCGCAGGGCTACATGCCCGAATACAAGCGGCCGTATGTCGTCGCCTCCGAAGCCCGCCCGCGGCTCGCCGCAGCGCCGCAGACCAACGGCGACCTCACGCGCTGAAAGGCGCCGGCTCGGGATTACCCCGTACCGTCTCGCCGGACGCTCACTGCGGGCTGGCTGTCGCGCCGTCGCCGCCGTCCCGGCGTCATCTCCGGCTTTACGGTCGCCGGGCAAAGCCCGGCTCCCACGCCTTCGGCCTCAGGGCTGGAGGCCCGGATGAACACCGGCCGACGGAGGTCGGCCAAGGGAAAATGGCAGGATGCCATGTTTCCCGTGAAGTGGCCCACATACGCCGGCTCAACGGTAGGGGTAACCCCGAGCCTCCTCAACTGGAAACGGGGAGGCGGCGGAGACGGTCGGTGCGATGCGGAAGAGCCGACGGGCAGATACGCGGCTTACACCGAGCGCACCATCACAGTTGAGACGGGACTAGCGATCGCCCTCGGTGATGGAGCAGCGTACCGCCGGCTCCGACGCCGGATTGGGCGCGTCGAGATAAGTCGCACCCTTGCCCGAAGCTGGCGCACCAAGCAGCGCTACCGCAGCGTGTCGAGCTCGTCGGTCGAGAGCCAGCGGGCGGCGAGTTCCGTCTGCACCGCTTCGGGGTCGCCCGGGCGGCCCGCGTTGCGGCCGGCGGCGCGGGCGATGCCGGCGAACGTGGCCCGGTGCTCGGGGTCGGTGCGGGAGAGCCGATCAGTGAGCCGCACGACGCCGTTCGGGTTGCGCTCGGCCGCCGTGGAGAGTGTCTCCATGAAGATGCAGACCTCGGCGAGATTCATGGCGGCCGAACGGACGATGAGCGGTTGCAGGGTGCGCGTGACGAGCTCCAGCCCCATGCCGTCGACGTCGAGGAACGCGTCGATCTGGACCGTCTGCCGATTGCGGCCGTCTGCCCCGGGCGGCTCGGGATGATGCCGGGCGATGATCAGGCAGCTGCCACTGAGCGGCTTGGGCGTGAGCGATCCCGAATAGCCGCCGCGGCCATGATACACGAGCAGGCCGCCGCGGCGCTGCCGCTCGTGATGGACCAGCCGCAGCGAGCCGACGGTGCCGTAGCCGTCAGAAAGCCGCCATTGCTGCGGACCGGCGGGATCGAGCGAGAGTCGGCTGATACCGAGCACCCGCCAGATGTCGACGATGGCATCGGGATGCAGAAGCGCGAAGTCGAGGATCGCCGTGTCGCAGGTGATCGTTTGCACGGGGAGGCGGCGATAGAGCGTGGTCTGGCGCAGCGCCCGTTCGACCGTTTGCCGCGCGGGCGCGGCCATTTGGTCGAGCGGGAGCGCCTCGGTGGCCCGTTGCCTGGCCTCGCGGCTCGACGAGCCACCGTCGTTCCAGGCCGCGATGAGCTGCGCTGCGGGCGTTCGCTCGTCTGCCCGCGTCGTAGCGGCGCTCGCCGCCAGAAAGACGACCCAGACCCCGATCCATGATGCATGGTGCAACGGCATGACGTTCCCCCCGAACCACCGGCGTGCCCTGGCAGGGCATGACGGTGCGAGGGATTTTTCGGTCTGCGAGGCCCATTCAGGCCAGTCATTTCCGGGTATCGCCGGGCCGTCGAGAACGAGCGGGTTGCCCAGGCTGCGCCGCTTGCCTCGGACCACGAAACCGGGCGTTGGCCCGGTTGTGTGGTTTCCCTACGATCGCCCCTCCCCCCAGGCGCTCGAAGAGGATGTGGCCGATGCGGGCTCGCGACGAGATCGAACAGCTGCCGATCGCCAGCGACACGCCTGCTTCGGGCGAGTCGCTGCCGGGGCACGCGCCTCCGAGTTTGCTCGCTCGGGTGCTCGTCGCCTGGACGCACCTGTGCCTGAAGGCGAGCTCGCTCATCGTGCTTGTGGCGGTCGTTTCGGCTCTCGCCGCCGGGGCCTACACGGCGCGGTCGCTCGGCTACAAAGTGAGCCGCACGGATCTGCTCGATCCCGACAGCGATTACAACAAGCTATGGATCGACTACATCGCCGAGTTCGGCGAAGACGACGACGCAGTGGTCGTCGTCGAGGG
>Ga0247836_1001530_pt1 | contig 36682 bp, 39 predicted proteins | sample LaCruzMarch2015__4_FD_187116 | JGI IMG/M metagenome (GOLD analysis project Ga0247836, IMG submission 187116) | Freshwater microbial communities from meromictic Lake La Cruz, Castile-La Mancha, Spain - LaCruzMarch2015_14m | ecosystem: Environmental > Aquatic > Freshwater > Lake | place: Spain... | reverse complement strand
ACTTGCAAAATTAATAAAAGCGATTAGTGAACAAGTTGGTCGACATAATTTCACGCTATTTCTTACTGCCGACCATGCCGTCGTTCCAATACCCCAAATGTTAATGGACATGAGGCTCCCCGGCGGCTACCACGCGAGCAATTCGAAATTAAAAAGCCTTAAAGCAGCTGTCAAAACGGAATTTAATTCCAATATAAGTCTTAAAGAAACAAATGAGAATATTTACTTAAACCGAAAAGAAATTGACTCCTTGAAATTAAACTTTTCTGAAGTATGCCAATTCATAGCCAATGAAATTAGAGAATGGCCAGAAGTTAAGTCTGTTTTCACCGCACACCAATTACTTGAAGACCCAGTTGGCAATGATGAATGGCGTAAAATGCTATTTCTTGGGTTTGACTACCAGCGAAGTGGAGACATTCTATACCTTTTGCAACCTGGTTATTTACCTGTGGCAGACGAATCAGAAAAAAAAGGAACTTCACACGGGTCTGCCTTTAATTACGACACACACGTACCCTTGCTTTGGTATGGTGGCGGACTGAAAGCAAAAGATGTTTTTCGACCAATGGACATTACTGACATCTCGGCTACATTGACCCACCTATTGTTTTTACAACGATCAGGTGCAATGACCGGACAACCAATTGTGGAGGTTCTTGAAAAAAAATGAGTTAGGTATTAAGTCCTTGCAGGTACAATTGAACATTGTTAAAAATTCTTTCCTCTGCATTTTCAACTGCCGTTTTCACAAACTTCATCCCTGTTATTCGCTCGTATAATTCTATGTACCTTTCAGAAATAAGCGCAACAAAATCATCCGGCATTTCAGGAACTTTTTGACCTTCAAGACCTTGAAATCCATTCTCAATTAACCATTGCCGAACAAACTCTTTTGACAATTGCTTTTGCTCGACTCCCGCAGCCTGCCGTTCTTCGTATCCATCGGCATAAAAATAACGAGATGAGTCCGGCGTGTGAATTTCATCTATTAAAATAACATCCCCGTTTAATAAACCAAACTCGTATTTCGTATCCACCAATAATAAACCTTGCAAACTAGCCATTTCAGCACCTCTTTGAAATAACTGATGGGTGTACAATTCCATTTTCGCGTAAATCTCGGGAGCGACATGCCCGTGTGACAATATATCTTCCTTGGAAATATCTATGTCGTGTCCTTCCTCTGCCTTTACTGCAGGTGTTATTATGGGGTGTGGAAATCGGTCATTTTCTTTTAGTCCCTCCGGTAAAGCGACACCACACAAAACTCTTTTTCCTAAACCGTACTCTCGAGCTGCATGTCCAGCTAAATATCCACGAATAACCATTTCAACACGAATGGGTTTACAAGCATATCCAACTGTAACACAAGGATCTGGGGTGGCAATTAACCAATTTGGAACAATATCACTAGTTGCATTCAAAAAATAGGTGGCCACTTGGTTGAGCACTTGTCCTTTGTATGGTATTCCTTTTGGAAGAATGTGGTCAAAAGCCGAAATTCGATCGCTCGCCACCATTACCAAACGGTTATTTGATAAAGAATAAACATCGCGAACTTTACCATGATAGACATCAATTTGGCCGTCAAAATTATAAACGACTTTGGACATTTTATTCATTGTGATTTTTCATTTTGAGGTGATTTTTCTTCTGATTTCTCGTAGGCTTCAATTATTTTACAAACTAATTTATGTCGTATTATATCGCTTTTTCCCAGTCTAATTATCCCTATTTCTTCAATATCTTCTAAAATCTCTAAGGCATAATTTAGGCCTGATTTCTGACGAAGAGGCAAATCAACTTGGGACATATCGCCCGTGATAACAAATTTAGCAGTCATCCCCATGCGTGTCAAAAACATCTTCATTTGCAGACTGGTCGAATTTTGTGCTTCGTCGAGAATAACAAACGCCTTATCCAGTGTTCTTCCCCTCATGAAAGCCAAGGGAGCAATCTCAATGATACCGGTCTCGAGCATATTTGCTAATTTGTCAGGAGGAATCATATCCCTTAATGCGTCATACAAGGGCATGAGATAGGGATCTAATTTATCTTTTAAATCACCCGGCAGAAAGCCAAGGTTTTCACCCGCTTCAACAGCTGGACGAGTCAATACAATTCGTTTAATCTCCTTTGCTTTGAGTGCCCGGACAGCTAAAGCAACAGCTGTATACGTTTTCCCTGTACCTGCTGGTCCCACAGCGAATACCATGTCATGATTATAAACTGCTTCAACTAATTTTTTTTGGTTAACCGTTCGCGCTTTAATTTTATTTCCTCCATTTCCATGAACGAGTATTTCGTCATCCATCCCCTTAGTCAACAAAGAGGCACCGTTTGCGAGCATAAGGTTATCAATGTTGTTTATTGTTAAGGAATTGAACGTTTCAAAATGCCTAACAATCAATTCGAATTTACGCTCAAACTCATCCATGGATTCGAGGTCACCGTTAATTTTTAAAATACTACCTCGAGATAAGACAGATAGTTTTGGAAAAAAATTCTTTAAATGTTTTAAATTTTGGTTATTAACACCGAATAAATCAGCTGGATTTACTCCTTCAATGGCAATTTCTCTATTTTCTAGCTTCAATTAAAATATATTTGGATATAATTATCTATTTGAAATAACTTACTTTTGGTAAAAGTAAATATTATAGTTATACCGCACGAAAAATCATTATGCAAATCATTACCCTAACCACTGATGTTGGATTAAAAGATTATTATGTTGCTTCAATTAAAGGTGCCTTGTTTAGTGCTCTTTCATCGCCAGTAATTATTGATATTTCACATGAAATCAAACCTTTCGATACTTCTGAAGCCGCTTTTCAATTAAGAAATTGCTACAGGGATTTTCCAAAAGGCACTATTCATATCATTGGTGTGGACAGCGAACCCCATTTAATAAATTCAAACCAAGACAGTTCAGATAACTTATTTACCCCAAGCTATCCTTGCATTTTGCTTTTCAACGAGCATTATTTTATTGCAAACGACAATGGTTTTTTTGGTGCTTTCTTGGGCGACCAATCTGCAACTGCATTTTACCGCTATAAACAAATTGAAAATCATCCTGAGATGCAAAGTTTTCCCACCAAGAACTGCTTTGTTCCGCTTGCCATTAAGATTATTTGTGGTGAAACACCCGCAACTTTTTGTGAAATCGCGAGCGACTATAAGATTGCATTACTACAAAATCCGATTATTGAATCATTTTCCATTCAAGGAAATGTTATCCATATTGATTCATTTGGAAATCTAATTTCTAATATCAATAAAAAAGACTTTGATCGATTTGGAGAAAATGTACCATTTGTTATCTATTATTTTAATAAAAGCTACCACTTAGAAAAAATATCTCCCACATATAATAGTGTTGCCGTTGGGGATAAAGTCGCTATCTTCAACAATGCAGGACTTCTTGAAATTGCTATCAACCAAGGTGCTAATCGAAGCTTTGGTGGTGCTGATAAGTTATTTGGTGTAAGAAAAGGGGACGTAATCCGTGTAAATTTTGAGCCTGCAGGTTCACACAAGTCCATAAATACGCTGCAGTTTTGATTACACGGATAGTTAAGTTACATTTTCAGGAAGGACAGCGCGATCTTTTTCTTAGCATATTCAATGAAACAAAAATGAAAGTAGCCACATTTGAGGGATGCCATGGAATTCGTCTTTTGAACGATATAAAAAATCCTGATGTGTTCTTTACCTACAGTCTTTGGAAAAACGAAAGTTGCCTCGAAAATTATAGAAAATCTCCGTTGTTTAAAACGATTTGGGCTAGTATAAAACCAAGTTTTGAAGAAGCGGCAGAGGCGTGGAGCACAGAAGTTTTTTTCGATTATCTGAATGAAGTTTAACTTTTAAATTGCTTTTTTTTTTTTTTATGATAAAAAAAGATTAATTTTACATAAATATTTAATTTAGAATAAGAATGAGTAAAGGAACAGTAAAATTTTTCAATGAAACCAAAGGATTTGGTTTTATCGTTGACGAAGACACGAGCAAAGAGTATTTTGTTCATGTAACAGGATTAGTAGACAAAGTTAAAGAAAACGACCAAGTCGAATTCGAACTTGAGGAAGGTCGAAGAGGTTTAAATGCGATCAACGTAAAGAAAGCATAATCATATTCAAATCCCCTTAAAAAAATTAGTCCCTTTTTTAGGGACTTTTTTTTTGTTGTCAAAATTTGAAAATACCGAATTTCGTAATTAAATGTTTTTTATTAAGTTGAAAATTTTAATTTTGATTTTGAATTGAAATTATGCTCTCATTATATATTAAAGAAGTTAGAAGTTTTTTAAGTTCCATAATTGGTTACGTATTCATCTTAATCTATTTAATAGCCTCTGGATTATTTCATTGGATTGTATCTTACAACACCAATCTTTTAGAAGGCGCTGAGGCAGACCTCATCCCGTTTTTTAACCTTTCCCCAGTAATCCTTTTAATCCTTATCCCGGCCATCACTATGCGATCCATTGCAGAGGAAAGGCGAACAGGAACCATTGAATTGTTGTTTACGATGCCCATTTCTGATTTACAAATAATTCTTGCGAAATATTTTGCTGGCATAACGCTCATGATAATTGCCCTAATCCCAACTATTATTTATTATTTTTCAATGTATTACATCGGCGACCCTGTTGGAATTATCGATTTTGGTGCAACCTTGACATCCTATTTGGGACTGGTATTACTAAGCGCTGTATTTGTTTCTATTGGTATTTTCGCCTCCTCATTAACAAGTAGTCAAATCGTGTCGTTTATTTTAGCCCTTTTTCTGTGTTGGTTTATCTACGACGGCCTTGAACTTTTTGGGGCCTTTGCACAAGTGGGCGAATTAGATACCTTTATCCGCTACCTAGGGATATCTTTTCATTATAATTCAATTAAAAAAGGCGTGATTGATACAAGCGACTTTGTCTATTTTTTATCTGTTATTTTAATCTTTCTATACGCTACACTTACCAGTATTAAATCCTTAAAAAAATAGGATATGGGAAAGCTGAATTTTACAACTAAAGGATTATTTAATTGGGGCTTTTTGATAATTGTTATTGCCTCAATTGTGCTTATTAATATAATTGCTTCACTGGCCTACGTGCAATTTGACATGACTGACGACCAACGTTATACCTTAAGTAATGGAACAAAATCCTTTCTTTCGGATACGGCGAAAATCAAAAATCGAATTTCCATCAAAGTTTACTTAGAAGGAAATCTTCCCGCTGAAATCAAACTGTTTAGGAATGCCATTGAAGATAAGCTGAATGCCTTTAAAAAAATAAGCAGTGACCGAATTGAATACGTTTTCATTAACCCAAATAATGGTTCTGAAGCAGATAAAAATGCGCTGTTTGAATCACTTTACAAACAAGGTGGAGGTATTCAACCTCTCGATCTATCCTACCTCAAAGATGGCGAGCAAACTCAACTAATGCTTTGGCCAGGCGCAGAAATTTCTTATTCAACAAATGGCATCATTAAAGAAAACACCATACAATTTCTGCCCGGAACAAAACCAGGCAACCCAATGGGACTAGAAAATGTAAATGAAATGTTAGAAAATGCAATAAACAACCTAGAATATAATTTACTATCTGCCATTCGTAACATCACACAAGTTGAAAAACCTAGAATTGCCTTTCTTCAAGGGCATGGCGAATTAAATTACAACCAAACAATTAGAGTTCGCTCACTAATAGCTCCATATTATGCACTAACTGAAGCAAAACTAAACGATTCGCTTGCGACACTTAACGATATCGATGGATTAATAATAGCTAACCCTCAACTGCCATTCACAAATAAAGACCTTTACATTATTGATCAATTTGTAATGAGGGGAGGAAAATTAATGTGTTTCATGAATACCCTACACCTTGAGGAAGATACCTTAATGTCAAGGGGTTTGACCCATACCATCAGAAAAAACATCAAATTGGAGAACATGCTTTTTGATTATGGCATCAAAATAAATGAAAACTATGTTTTAGATGTGGCATGTGCGCCAAAAATTGTTCCTTTTGCAAAAGAAACCATGATCCCTTGGTTTTTCCATGTATTGGGTTCGCCTAGTCCACACCCGATAACAAGAAATATAGATGCGGTATCATTGGATTATGTCAATGAAATCCAATTTGTGCCTTCTGAAAATACCAAAGCAACCGCAATTTTAACCTCATCGCCCAACTCAAACAAAACAGGACTTGCCCCATTAGTCAGTTTGGAATTGCCTCTATCTTATGGCAGAAACCCAAAACTAATCGATAACCCATTGAGTGAATCCAATAAGTTATGCCTAGCTGGCTTGGTGGAAGGAAGCTTTTCTTCGCATTTTCAAAACAGAATCGCAAAAGAATTTAGCGACAATAAAAACGCCAACTACCTTAAAAAGAGTAAAGTGGAAGGAAAAATACTTGTGGTTGGAAACGGCAATTTTATTGCTAACCAATACGATTCACTCATCAATGAAAAGACAGGAATTTACATGTATCGTCCAAAACGGTTTAACGAACTAAAATTTAACCAACTACTTGCTGAAAAAAAGATTCCAATGTATTACGGAAACCAGGACTTTTTTGAAAATCTAGTCGATTACATGATGGGAGAAAGTTCTATATTAGATATTCGAAGCAGACAGATTGATATAAAAAACATAGATAAAGAAAAACTGAAGGAAATGGCAGGAACGCTCAAAATAATTAACTTTACACTACCCCTTTTACTGGTGCTTATCTTCGCATTTGTGTGGAATTTTCAACGAATAAAAAAGTACCGTATATCAACAAAAACCAAGTAAATGAAACGTAAAATTAGTAGTTTATTAATCGGGATTTTTATCCTCGTTTTATTGTCTTGGATTAGCCTGCGATTAATGAATAATAAAGGGCGATCAGACAGCGAATTGATTGACTTTTCAATAGCTGACACCACAGCCATCTCTCAAATTATAATTACAGACGCCTTATCGAATGTGATTAACCTAGTAAATAAAAACGGGTTGTGGACAGAACAAAACGGCGATTGCATCAGCCAGCAAAATGTAAGCTTCATTTTAGATGCCGCAAAAAACATTGAGTTTAAAGGTTATCTTCCTGATAACTCCGACATCAAATTTACGGAACTCATGGCAACGCAACACACAAAAGTTGAGTTTTTCGTTGACGGCAAATGGAATAAAACGTGGTACATCGGCCCTTCATCACAAGATCATTATGGTCAAATAATGCTACTCGAAACAGCGGATGACGGCAAAAGTGCCCACCCGGTTATGATGCGTATAAAAGGACTTAAAGGCATTATAGAACCTCGATTCTTTGCCGATAAACGCAAGTGGATGTGTACCAATATTTTTGCCTTGAGTGTGGAAGATATTAAAAGTGTTAACGTTTCATTTATCGACGAACCAAATAGAAGTTTTAGCGTGTCAAACAATAAAAACAACTTCAGTGTAAAACAAGCGGGAAAACCCTTAGATTATGTAGATACTGCAAATATATATCGCTACTTGCAAGCATTTAAAAAAATTCATTTTGCCTTGCCCAATTATGAGATGACTAGCAAGCAATGTGACAGCATTAAAAATTCAACTCCCTTTTGCAAGCTACAGGTTAATCAAACCAAGGGAAAATCGACGCTCCTGAAACTTTATCGCATAAAAGCAAAAGAAGCCGAACGCAACGAATTTGGCGAAATGGTGAATATGGACATGAATAATTTTTGGTGTATTCTACCTAATGGTCAACTTGTAAAGTGTCAATATTTTGTTTTTAATCCTTTGTTATTGGGTCATGTTTATTTTCCATCAATGAATTTAGAAAAAAAGCAACCAAGTAAATAAAAATTCTATTAACATGTCATGTGAATTGCTATTTTTGTAATAAAACTATATTTCATGAACTTCATTACGTCAAGTAGTACGCTTCTCAAACACTTACAAAGTATTTCAGGAGTACTTAGTACGAATAGCACCCTTCCCATATTAGACAACTTCCTTTTTTCAATAGTTGGAAACGAATTAACCGTTTGCGCCTCAGATCTTGAAACCACCATGTTAACAAAACTTCAGGTGCACTCCGAGCAAGACGGAAAAATAGCTATTCCAGCCAAATTAATTTTGGAAGTTCTCAAAAGTATGCCAGACCAACCTTGTACCATAAAAGTAAATTCAACTAATTTTGCTATCGAAATCGTTTATGATAACGGAAAATCAAAAATGCCCGGATTTAACGGCGATGAATTTCCTAAATTACCGAAGATAGATTACAGCAGTTCTATTTCCTTAACCGGCGAATTACTTGCAAGAGCCATAAACAAGACCATTTTTGCCACTGGCGTAGATGATATGAGGCCTGTAATGAGCGGTGTTTTCTGTAGCTTTTCTCCCGACGATATTTCATTCGTTGCAACTGACGCCCATAAATTAGTCCGTTACCGACGAAGTGATGTGACGACCAACAGTACAGCAGAATTTATTTTACCTAAAAAACCACTTAACCTATTAAAAACAAATCTAAGAGGAGACGAACAAGTAGAATTAAAATTCAACGAATCGAATGCACATTTTTCTTTTGGTGATATTGTTTTAGTTTGTCGTTTAATTGACGGCAAATACCCCAATTATGAGGCGGTTATTCCAAAAGAAAATCCAAATGTGTTGACTATCGATCGTCTACAATTTTTAGGATCGCTTAAAAGAGTGGCTATATTTTCTAATAAAACGACGCACCAAGTTAAATTAAAAATAGCAGGGGCAGAACTGTCAATGTTTGCCGAAGACATCGATTTTTCGAATGAAGCAAGTGAACGCTTAACATGTAATTACGACGGAGAAGACATAGAAATTGGATTTAACTCCCGTTTTTTAGCGGAAATGTTGGCGAGTATCGATACCGAAGTAGTTAAACTTGCCATGAGTGACCCAAGCAGAGCTGGTTTGCTAATGCCTGCAAACGGCGAAAATGAAAAAGAGGATATTCTAATGCTGGTCATGCCAGTCATAATTAATCGGTAGTTCATACGACCATGAAGCGTGAGGATAAAATTAACATCCGTAATTTATCCTTAGATGAAATCGGCGCTAAGTTTATTGAAGCGAAATTTCCTGCTTTCAGAGCAAAACAAGTATATGAATGGCTTTGGAAAAAAAGTGTTGCCTCATTTGAACAAATGGGCAATCTTGGAAAAGACCTAGTTATTTACTTAAATACTTCTTTTTACATAGATGCGTTAGTTGTTCAGGACCAACAAGTAAGTAAAGACAAAACAATAAAATGCGCTTTTTCAATTGAGGATAACAAAATTGTTGAAGGCGTACTCATTCCTACCACAAGCAGAACAACCGCGTGTATTTCCTCACAAATCGGGTGTAGCTTATCCTGCAAGTTTTGCGCAACAGGTCGGCTTAAGTTGATGAGAAATTTATCTGCAGGAGAAATGGTCGACCAAGTTGTCTACTTAAGAAAACAAGCCCAAGAAATCTATGGTAAAACGTTAAGCAACATTGTCTACATGGGCATGGGAGAGCCCCTGCTTAATTACAACAATGTTCTACGCTCGGTGGAACTACTTACCGCTGAAAATGGCTTGGGCATTGCTCCAAAACGAATTACAATTTCCACTGCCGGCATAGCTAAAATGATAAAAAAATTAGGCGACGACAAAGTGCGATTTAATCTTGCCCTATCATTACACGCTGCAAACGATGAAAAACGCAGTAAAATAATGGAAATTAATGACTCCAATAATTTGGAAGCTTTGACAGAGGCCTTAATTTATTTTTATGCTGCAACAGGTACGCGGGTAACTTTCGAATACATTATCTTCAAAGACTTCAACGACACCATCGACGATGCTAGAGAGCTAGCTATTTTTACTAAATCAATTCCTTGTAAAATAAATATAATCGAATATAATCCAATAGACGGTGGCGAATTCCAGCAAGCAGACGCTGAAAAAGTAAGTGCTTTTGCCTCTTATTTGGAAACAAAAAATATTATTGTAAACGTCCGTAAAAGTCGTGGGAAAGACATTGACGCTGCCTGTGGCCAACTTGCCAACAAAAATAAAGCGATTGCAGAACATGCCCGCGTATTGAAAAATAGCGAGGCAATCGAATAGTGGTTTAAATTGAATTGATTAACTCGTTTAATGCAGCCGCCTTTTGTTCTTCCCCTATGAAGTAAAAAGAGCGCATTAAATCCTCCATCATTCTTTTTATTAAACTTGAATTGGAGCAAGGTTCAAAATGGGATCGATCAGGATTGAGTTTTCGGGCAGATAAAAATGCATCTATTTCACTTGCGTCTAAAATTTCCCCCGATGATTTCGGATTTATATAAAATAATACACCGAAATCATTTTGTTGATTAAGCATAAAATTAGACTGGTTGTAATCCATAAATGCAAGCACGAAGCTATTGGGTAAATTAACACCATAGACAGGTAAATCTAAGGACTGAGCAATAATACTGTAAATTAGACCAATAGCTAAAGGCGCACCTTTTTTCGTTTCCAGCACTTTAGCAATATCAATTTCGTCAGGGCTGTAACTTTCCTTGTTTAAACAATGGAATTGAGAAACACCGAAAAATATCTTGTTGAAAATTTTAATCTGTTCAAAACTAGTTTGGTAATCGTTGAATTCTAGCCATATAGCTCTTCGAAGCGATTGAATCGACTCGTGAACATGCGAGTCTTCAAGGTAAGTATCGTGATGTTTTGAAACAATTAAAGAACCTAAAAGCAAGTCCTTTTCCTCCGATTTCAACCATTGAATTAGCTCGTTTTTTAAAATATTTCGATGTATTTCGTGAATAATTGTCGAAATACGATCTTTATATTCTTGGCCAAATTCGGAAAAATTATAGGCCTTTTCCAATGGATATAAAGCTTCCTCTTCCATTTTTATTAACTCATTTTTAACCTGCGCAAAGACCATTATGTCAGGGTCTTCGACCAAACGAATTAAAGAAATTAACTTTTTTTCACTAATCACAAGACAAAATTACTACCCGTTTTGATTGAAATTTGAAACAATTGGTTTCTTTATCAATGATGAAATGTTAATTCCTCTGTAACTTAAATACAATTCAAGCGTTTATATTTACAATTTCAGATTAACTTTGCTACAGGTTATTTGATGAAGAGGCCTTCGGGCCTCTTTTTTTTTCAAAACTTGTAATTTTATGAAGTTTCTACTGCTCTTTTTTTGTCACCTTTTCCTAATAGCCTGCACAATTTCTCGTAAAGTAAAACGACCGGAGCAGCCAACGAACCATACCATTGGAATAGTTCATATTTCAGAAAGTAACTGTCGTTTATTTATTGAAGTAATAAACGAAAAGAAAAACAGCGTGATTGAAAAGCTATATCCTGTAAATTTGAATGATAATTACCAAAAAAAAGGACTAAAACTATCCTTCGTTTACACAGCTAGCCGTGCTATGAGCCCAGAAAATTGCGCTGTAGACTTGGTAGTTGTACTGGATAGTATAAAAGTGATTCCCTAGTATTATTTTAGGTTAATAAAATCTCGAACCAAATAACTAAGGGCCTTTCCAACCTTCGTTTTTTCAGCATCGGTTTTGGGTGCGGCCTCCGTGAGATGTAAATAAGCGATATTCAACGAAGAATTCGTCAACTTTCTAATTACGGCTCTAATGTCATCTAGACGCCAGCCAGAGGGAGAAACTGCTGAACTAGGCATGTCAGCAATACAATCCATATCAATTTCTATCCCTAAACGCACAGAAATAGGCTGATTGAGAATCAACTGGTCAACATCTTCCAATAAAATTCGACTTCCATCAATATAATCTTCATAAAACGTATAATTAGCATATTTATCAATCAAAAATTGTTGGCTGGCTGCATTCAACAAGTAACGATGCAAACCAAAAACATGGTACTTTTTTATCAGATTTTGTTCGAAAGCATACGAAAAAGAGTTGCCACTGTGTCTTCCTTCTAAAGACCTACAGTCGGCGTGTGCATCAAGATTTAAGACTTCAATTTGAGCATTATTTGAGGCCCACCTGATTAACGGCAACGCATTATTGTGGCCACCACCAATAACAATAGGAACTTGCTCATCGTTAATATATTTTGATAATACACTAAAAACAAACTCATCCAACTCAATGACGATATTTGATAATTGATCATCAGGTGGCAAATCCCCAACCAAGCTAACTAAACCAATGCAAGCACAATTGTGCGAACAATCCTGCGTGTTAGAAAAAGTAGCAATAAAAGCTGAAAAGGCATTTTCTGCACCCATTAATCCCCTGTTTGCCAAGGGACCGATAGATTCTGAAATGCCAAGTATTACAAATCGAGCGTCGGAATAATTCCCTATTATATTAAGAGACTCCCCGAGTCGCTTCTCTCCCGAACGAACAGTGGTGAAAGAAGCCATTTCTTTTTCTGAAAACAGACAAAATTCAAAACTACTATTCTTGGATAGCATAAGATTGGATTATAAAAAGTAACTCTTTAGGAGGAGCAATCGGTTTTTGGGTCGCGGTAGCAATAAAAACAAGCACTGTTGATGCAGTAGCCAATAAAACTTGATCTTCATTAAAAATTAAATAATCAAAAAAGATTCGAACGCCTTGGACAGATGAAATTTTAGTTTGGATTAACAACATATCGTCGTAATACGCCGGTGAATGATACTTAATCTGATATTCTGAAACTGGAAGAATAATACCATTCTCTTCCAATCGTTTGTAAGATATTCCTAATGCCCGCAATGCTTCTACCCTACCGATTTCTAAAAACGAGGCATAATTGCCATAATAACAATAGCCCATTTGATCTGTTTCTGAATACCTTACCCTAACATAATGATTGTGCGTAAAATTTATTTTCATAATAAATCAAAAATACAACTTAAATGTACCAAAGCAATAAATAATTAGTATTTTAGCATGAGATGAAATGCTTACACCACCATGTGTTCGTTGTGAAAAAAATACTTTAAATACAATAGCATATCTATTTTTTTTTTCGCTTTTTTCTTTCAATCTTTGTTGACATTAATTTAACATTGGATTAAAGAACTAAATAAGTTTTTAATACCATTAATACATTACTTATCAAATGATTAATAAAAACTACGAAGCAGTATGGGAATCGTGTTTGGCTGTTATTAAGGACAATTTATCGTCACAGGCCTTCAAAACATGGTTTTCTCCGATTGTTCCTGTTAAACTTGAAAAAAGTACGCTCACGATTCAGGTGCCATCCCACTTTTTTTACGAATGGTTAGAAGAACACTACATCACCTTACTAAGCAAAGTGATTAAAAAAGAAATTGGTTCAGAAGGGAGTCTAGAATATGCCATTCTAATGGAAAGTAATCACAAAAATGCCATACCATATACGGTAAAATTACCCACTCAAAATAATAATTCAATTAGGAATTCCCCTGTTTCCATTCCGTTAAATGCAAACGAAAAACAAATTAGAAACCCTTTTATCATTCCAGGACTAAAAAAGATTAACATTGAGTCCAACCTAATGCCCCAATTCACTTTAGAAAATTTTATCGAGGGCGATTGTAATCGACTTGCGCGTGCTTCCGGATACGCCATTGCCAACAAACCCGGTGGTACAGCATTCAACCCGCTTTTAATTTATGGTGCCGTGGGATTAGGAAAAACCCACTTAGCGAATGCGATTGGTATTGCAATTAAAGAAAAGCAACCAAATAAAACGGTCTTGTATGTGCAATCAGAAAAATTTGCACACCAATTCATTGATGCCATTAAAAATCAAACAACCAACGATTTTGTTCATTTTTATCAAATGATTGATGTACTAATCATTGATGACGTTCAATTCTTCGCAGGAAAAGAGAAAACACAAGATGTGTTTTTTAGTATTTTCAATCACTTACATCAAAATGGAAAACAAATTGTTTTAACTTCTGACAAAGCGCCAGTTGAGTTACAAGGAATGGAACAGCGATTGTTATCTCGCTTCAAGTGGGGACTTTCAGCTGATTTATCCATACCAGATTTAGAAACAAGAATTGCAGTGCTTCACAAAAAGATGCACGGTAGCGGAATAGAATTACCAAAAGAAGTAGTCGAATACCTTGCCTATTCCATCAATACGAATATTCGAGAAATTGAAGGCGCTTTAAATACCCTATTGGCTCAAGCGTCATTGAATAAAAAAGCAATTACATTGGAACTTGCTAAGCAAATGGTCGACAAATTCGTTAAACATTCTGCCCGAGAGGTCTCCATTGAATACATTCAAAAAGTGGTTTGTGATTACTTTGATTTGCCAATCGAAATGCTTAAATCCAAAACTCGTAAACGCGAGGTAGTTCAAGCTCGACAAATTTCAATGTATTTTTCAAAAAAAATGACCAAATCCTCACTTGCGAATATTGGTGCACATTGTGGTGGAAAAGATCACGCGACTGTATTACACGCTTGCAGGACGGTAACAAATCTCTCAGAAACGGATAAGCAATTTAAAACTTACTTAACTGATTTAGAGAAAAAGTTAACCCTTCAATAAAAACATTCTGTAAAACCTAATCTAATTTGTAACTTATTGCTTGATTGACATTTATTTTGTTGATAACAAAAATTGAATTTTACATTAACTATCAAATTGCACCCTAATTTTGAATGGTAAATTAGTATATGAACAGATTGTTTTTCATTTCTCTTACCCTTCTGTTATCTTCATGTATTGAACTAATTGATGATTTGACCTTACACAACGATGGGAGTGGAACATTTAAGTATACCATAAACTTAAGTTCAAGTAAGATTAAAGTCAATTCTATTTTAGCGCTGGATAGTTTAGATGGAAAAAAAGTTCCCTCAATGGCAGAAATAAAGGCCAAGATATCAAACTTTTCCGCAATTCTCAAAAATCAAGAAGGACTTTCAAACGTTTCTATCTCCTTAAACGAAGTCGATTTAATCATTAAGTTTTCCTGTGATTTCAACACCATATCAAATCTTCAAAATGGCCTCAAAACAACTTTAGTTGCTATGGATAATGCAAAAATAACTAGTGAAATAAATCAAAATTGGCTAAGTTGGGATGGCAAAATATTGAAAAGAAACATACCCCTGCTATCACTCACTGTATCCGATCAGTTAAGACAAACAGACCTCGACTTACTTAAAACAGGCAGCTACACGACCATCAATCGATTTGACCGACCAATTGAAAAAGTGGACTCGCCCAATTCAAAAATAAATCCAGCAAAAACAGCAACTATGCTAAAAGTAAACACCTTTGATTTACAAAATAATTATTCCTTGCTAGACAATTGCATCTATCTCACTACCCTTAAGAATTAAATACTATTTATTATGAAATCAGGTGTTGTACTTTGCCTATTATTAAATTGTTCGATTGTATTCACGCAGTCAGAATTTTTGATTCCTAAAGATGCGGTTACCGTTTTTAGCATAAACAACTTAAATCTATTGCAAAAAATATCGATGGATGACCTTGTTAAGTATGAATTTATGAGTGAGGTGCACCAAGAACTTTTTGATGGGTCCACCTCAGAAAAAACACTCAAGGATGCGGGGATAGATTTTAAACAACGTTTAAATGTGTTTTATGGTAAAAGTGAGGATTATGAACTTACCGGCATAACGTTTGGGATAAGTAACTCAGAACAGCTTTTTGCTGTTTTTGACGATTTTGAAGAACTACAAAGCAACTACAAAGACGTTAAGATTTACGGATCTTTCTTTAATAACTTAGTGGTCAGAAATAATACCGCTCTACTCATAAGAATTGAGCCATCAAACGAAGAAATTGATGCACAAACCGACTCCATTTGGTATTCTCGAGGCAACTTAGACCCTTATGGCTTTGACGAGGAGTTCTTTGACGAGGAAGTATTTGACGAGGAAGTATTTAAAGAAGACGACACCTCAGCTGTTGCGGAGTCTGATGACTTTCCAGCAGCCAACGAAAATCCAAACGAAAAAAATTATTTTGAACTACGCGACAGTGTTCAATTAGAGATGCAACAAAAGTTATTAACTGGATTACTGGATGAATTACTAAATAAAAAGATTAATTTGATTTCAAGTGATACGCGATTTACGGACCAACTAACACATCCATGCGAAGGAACTTTCTATTTAGATAACTCTCGCAGCTTAGAACAAACAAACAGCCTTTGGTACTTTCAAGCAGTGATGCCCTCCTTGTATAAAGACATTAAAGAACTCTACACGGGCAATGTTATCTTAGGAGATTTGTTTTTGAGAGAAAAAACAATTGAGTTTGTTGTAGAGGCAAGGTATGGCGAAAAATTAGGTTCAATATACCAAGAAATGAATGACGCTAAATTTGATAAACACATACTAAAATACATTCACAAGGCTAATTCGGCTTTTTTCACCTACAACATCAACATGCGAAAAGCATATGAGAAGGCATTTGAAGTGATAATGCCCATTCTTTCAACCGAAAAAAACGCTGATATTGCGATGAATGTACTCGCCTTAGAATTACTCAATGAGCTTGTAAATAAGGATGCACTTTTTGATACATACCGCGGAAGTATGTTTGGTACTTTCAACGGCATAAAGAAAATAAACACAAAAAAAATCGAATTTTATTACGATGAGGAGACCTTTGAATACGGTGAAAAAGAAACAGAAGCTAGCGAAGACATGCCAATTTTTACCTTGGGATTTTCAACAGGCAGATCAGACATTCCTGAAATAGTATTGAAAAATTTAGGTAGACTAACGAGTAAATTTGAGAAACATGAAGATTATTGGGTGTTAAAAAATGCGATATTAGACGCTGCTCCTTTGTATATGATTAATAAAAATGATCTCTTTATCTTTACCAATGATGAAGATTTAGCAATAAATCATCCTAATGGATATGGTGCAAATTCACTCCCTAAAAAAATAGCAAATGAATTAAAATCTAAGGGTTCGATCAATGCCTACATCGATGTTGGTGGTACGCTTAACCGATTTCCCAACGACTTACTCGATGAAAAGAGAAATGAAATGGTCAACTCTTTAAGAGGCAAATCTGGAAAAATTCACTTAAAATCTTCAGAGACCACCACAGAATCTACCAATTTTAACATGACTTACGAATTTCAAGGAGTTGAAAATTCAGGAAAGCATTTATTAGATGTAATTAACACATTGTACCTCTTTTCAAAGTAGAACTATGTTAAAAAAGTCGCTGATAATTACCGCTTTAGCGCTTGCTCTTGGCCTATTTCTATATTTTAGGCCTTTATTGTTTAACAAAATAATGTCTCCGAGAATTATCGATCGATTGCCGGATGCAGAAATTATTGGCAAACTTAACCTGCTTGATTTAGCAAAAGAAACCTCAAATCTTTTGTACTTCTATAAAACCCCTTTCAGAGACTTGACTAGCTCTGACTACATGCTGGGGCAGGGAAAAACTTACGGTTTAAACTTACAAAAACCCATTTATATTTTCGGTAATGAAAATGGCGAATGGGGTGCAATTATTCAAGTAAATGACGGAGAAAAAGCAAAGCAAGGACTTGAAAAACTCAAACAGAATATAGCCATAATTGACTCATCGAGAAGAAAAACACCGCTTTATTTTATGCCAAAATTAAATTTATTCCTTCATTACAGTGAAAATTATATTTTGCTGTACTCTGGAAAGAAAATAAATCAGCTAATTACCCGCGTAAAAAGTGCGAAATACAAAAGCATTTCAAAATTGTGGAAAAGCTTTATTAATAAACAAACCTTTAAGAATGAAAACCTTGTCGTTTATTCCAATTCCAAAAAACTGAAAACCCTTGGTATTGACTATGCCCTTTTCGCCCATGATTCCGATTCAAGCGATTTCAACCTTAAATGTTATTTTCACAAACTACAAGGATTCCCTTTTTCCAATAAAAAAATAGGATTGGGATTTTTAAAACAGAACGAGGAAAAGCGTTCCATTGATTTGCACCTCGACGCGGATAATTTCCGGAATTCAACAAACAATCCCATAAAAAATTACCTCGTTGAAAAAGGCAAAAAAATAAGTTTTCCTACCCTTTCATTCTTTGCGGCATGGGATGGAATTCTTTCCTTTGTTGAAGGAGGAAAGCAAAAAATTTCCGAACGTATAGTTGTTTCAGAACTTGACGAAGATTTTAATGTGAGACAAATCGAAAAGTTTAGAAATGTTGAAGTTCCGGGGTACTCGTTACTTTTTAATATGAATGAAAAAGGTCCTGGTTTCATTAAAACATTATTACAAAAAGGAATACTCCGACAAGAAGGAAATCAGTATCGTCTATTTTTCTCCCCACTTCTCAACCTAAAAATAAAGGACAATTACTACTATTTTTACTCTGGTAAAAATTTACCTAAAACGGAAGAAAACGACAAAAACAGCCTACTTTGGCCCATTAATCAAACCAACTACTTTTTCAAAATAAACGAGATCAACAACAAAGAAATAATAGGAACGGTGCGCATACCGGCAAACAAAATAATAAAGCAACTGCTTAATCCAAAGTAATCGGCGAATTATCGGAATTACTATAATAAAACTGCTGCTCATTCGCAGCAATCCAATCTAAGAGCTCGTAAACTTCCTGTAATTCATTGGACGTAACCAACTTCGTTCGATACTCCTTAAAATGACTTATTCCCTTAAAATAATTTGTATAATGCCTTTTCATTTCTGCAATGGCTAAATTTATTCCTTTCCATTCCACACTCATTCGCAAATGATCTTTGGCTGCTTCAACGCGTTGTCCAATTGACGGTGCTGCTAGGTGCTTACCAAACTTAATAAAATGCTTCACATCATTAAAAAACCAAGGATTTCCAATGCTTGCACGTCCAATCATGATTCCATCGACACCGTAGCGATTTTTGTATTCCACTACTTTTTCTGGCGAATCTACATCGCCGTTGCCAAAAATGGGAATGAGCATTCGTGGATTGTTTTTCACCTCCCCTATTAAAGTCCAATCTGCCTCCCCTTTGTAGAGTTGAACGCGTGTGCGTCCATGGATAGAAATTGCCTCAACGCCAACGTCCTGCAACTTTTCAGCTGTACTTACCACAAATTTTGTTTTTTCATCCCAGCCTAACCGCGTTTTTACAGTAACGGGCAAGTTGGTAGCCTTAACGATTTCATCTGTCATCCGAATCAACTTTGGAATATCTTGCAACATTCCTGCGCCCGCTCCCTTACACGTTACTTTTTTAACAGGACAGCCAAAATTAATATCAATAATATCCGGATTTGTTTTTTCAATAATTTTCGTTGCTTCACGCATACTATCGATATCGTAACCAAAAATTTGAATGCCTACTGGCCTTTCGTATTCATAGATATCCATTTTTTGTACACTTTTCGCTGCATCGCGAATTAATCCCTCGGAAGAAATAAACTCTGTGTACATTAAATCTGCCCCATGTTTTTTACAAAGCGCTCGAAATGGAGGATCACTCACATCCTCCATTGGTGCAAGCAAAAGAGGAAATTCACCTAACTCGATATTTCGAATTTTTACCATTTATGATTGCGCTAATTGGGATGAAACAGCCTCTATTTCTTTCAAATAAGCTTTTAAATCTTGCTCATTTTCTTTCTTTAATACCAGCAACATGTTATTCGACTCTACCACAATAGTGTTTTCAAGGCCGTCTAACACAACTAATTTATCATCCGGAACATGAACCAAACAGTTCGTGGTATTAAACACAAAAACTTTTGACCCTACGATAGCATTAGCATTCTTGTCCTTAGCAATATGATCCGTTAAGCTACTCCATGTCCCAAGATCACTCCAATCAAAATCAGCGAGAACCACAGCTATATTTTTTGCTTGTTCTAGAATGGCAAAATCGATTGAAATATCTTCACAAACATCAAAAGCAATTCGAACAGCGTTCGGCTCTTTCTCCGTACCATAAACAGTTAAATCACTTACAAACAATTGATACAAATCGGGGCGATATAAGTTGATTGCACTTAAAATTACACTGGCCTTCCAAATAAATATTCCTGCGTTCCAATAATAGTTCCCGGACGCTACAAATGTTTTTGCGAGTTCTAGACTGGGTTTTTCCTGAAATTTAATGACCTTATTTACACTTCCCGGACTTCTGCTATCCACCTGAGCAAATTCAATGTAGCCAAAACCCGTATCCGGACGAGTAGGAAAAATTCCAAGTGTTACTATTTTATCTTCCTGAGTCGCTGTGTCAATTGAAATTTGAATCAATTCCTGAAAACGTTTTGTATCCAAAATCAAATGGTCAGAAGGCGTTATAACCAATACAGCGTCTTTATTATTTGCCAATATTTTAGCAGATGCATAAGCAATACAAGGAGCCGTATTTTTCCGTTGAGGCTCGCATACCACTTGATCTGCTTGTATTTCTGGAAGCTGCTCCAATACTAAGTCAAGGTAACTCTCATTGGTTAAAATGTATATTTTATCGTTTGCTGAAATTTTCTGCATACGCTCAAAAGTCAGCCTCAGCAGCGACTTACCGATTCCAAGTACATCTAAAAATTGCTTGGGATATTGCGCAGTAGATTTTGGCCAAAAGCGACTTCCTACGCCGCCCGCCATAATTAAAGAATAATTATTCTCCATTGGTTTGAATTTTATTGATTACAGCCATTGCGTGAACAAGGAACATTTTACCACTTGAAATCTCTTGACATTCATACCTCGTTCGCCTTTTGCTTAATTTAACAAAATTACGATTGTTTAAGGAAAAGTTAGTGTTTTTAGGAATTTCCTCTAGTCTTAATGCCGTTGTGGGCGCATTATAACGATACAACACCCTACTTAAATTTATATCTGAACAAGAAGAGGCCTTGGTATTTACCATCGAAGCCAACAAAGCCGACTCAATATCCTTGGGTAAATCGCCGCTATTAATAACAGGTAAAAGTAATAACCTGAAGGCGGTTTTCCATTCTATGCCGTGCGGTAAAACTTTGTTGCCATACTTTTGGTAAGTGTGATAATGGGCAAATTCATGCAAGGACGTAACCAAAAAAGAAAATGGATTTAAATCAGCGTTAACCGTTATAATTGGCAATTTGAGTGAATCACCTGTTCTAAAATCCCCCAGTTTTGTTTTTCTGCTTTTTACCACTTTGAAACGCACTTTTGATTCTAGTAAAAGATCCGCCAACATCGCCGAAAAAGCCAAGGGAACGTACTTATCAAATACCTTAATGAATTGGTCTCGCTTAGTCATTCGTAGAATATCTATGTAAAGTTAAACACAACTTTATACTGTTTTAATTAAGCTGTAAATTTATCCTTAATTTAGCACAATGAAATCAATAGCATCAATAGGAAAGTATTTTTTAATGCTTCGAAGTGTATTTAAAAAGCCAAAAAAATGGTCAATTTTTTGGGTTAGCTTATTGAATGAAATTCAATTAATCGGTGTTAACTCAATTCCTATTGTTATTCTGATGTCGGCATTTATGGGTGGCGTGATCTCCCTGCAAACTGCCTCCAACATGGATAGCCCACTTTTACCGGCCTACACGGTAGGGTACATCACCCAATCGAGTACTATTCTGGAATTTTCTCCAACCATAATTTCACTCATACTCGCCGGAAAAATAGGATCAAACGTTGCCTCTGAAATTGGCACGATGCGCATAACTGAACAAATTGACGCTTTGGAAATCATGGGAGTGAATTCCTTGAATCACTTGATTTTCCCTAAAATAATTGCAGCAATCCTCTTTTTTCCTGTATTGGTTGTATTCTCTATGTTCATGAGTTTACTTGGAGGCTACCTCACCCTAATTATATCTGGATTAACAAGTACAGAAACTTACGTAATGGGGATTCGCTCATTCTTTGAAGTTGGGAATGTGTATTACGCGCTAACAAAAACAGTGGTTTTTGGATTTTTAATCGTTTCTGTATCCTCCTTTTTTGGTTACTATGTGAAAGGTGGCGCATTAGATGTTGGTCACACGTCGACAAAAGCCGTTGTAGCGAGTAGCATTTCCATTTTAATTGCGAATTTCTTATTGACACAAATGATTTTATTGTAATGATAGAGGTAAAAAACATCAATAAATCATTCAAAGAACAGCAGGTTCTTTTTGACATATCTTCCCAATTTGAACAAGGAAAGGTCAATCTGATAATTGGCCAATCAGGACAAGGAAAGTCAGTTTTAGCCAAGTGCATGGTTGGCTTACACGAAATCGATGCGGGTGAGATTTTGTTTAATGGCCAAAACTTTACGGCGATGGACCAAGACGAAAAAGCGTTAATAAGACAACAAGTTGGCATGCTGTTTCAAGGTGCCGCTCTTTTTGACTCGTTAACCGTCGAACAAAATGTGATGTTTCCACTGTCGATGTTCACCACGATGACTAAAAAAGAAATGCAAATGCGAGCCGACTTTTGCCTCGAAAGAGTAAATCTTACCGGAAAAAACACCCTTTATCCATCCGAGTGCTAGGAGGAATGCAAAAAAGAGTCGGCATTGCACGAGCTATTTCCATGAATCCTAAATACCTGTTTTGTGATGAACCCAATTCGGGACTAGATCCCATAACGGCAATCCGAATAGACGCACTGATAAAAGATATCACGTATGACTTTGGCATAACAACTGTGGTGATTACCCACGATATGAACAGTGTAATAGAAATTGGCGATCATATTCTTTTTATTTACAAAGGAAAAAATTGGTGGGAAGGCGATAAAAATTCCATTTTGCGAACGGATAATAGTGAAGTAAATAGTTTTGTTTACGCATCCGACTTCATGAAAGAAATCAAAGCAAACTTGCAAGGAAAAAAATAGGTTCTCGCCTAAGTTACTTGCGTTTTTTAAAAATAGCACTATCTTTGCTATCCGAAAGAATAAAATAATTTAATTTAACTTCGTCTTAGGTTATTTTTATACTTATTTTATTGCGGATGTGGTGAAATTGGTAGACACGCCAGACTTAGGATCTGGTGCCGAGAGGTATGCGGGTTCGAGTCCCTCCATCCGCACAATAATTGGCCTCTTCTCACGATAGAGGCCTTTTTTATTTAATGTAAACGAAACCTAAAATGATAGTTGTAAAAGAAAATGTTGACGCGTTAAATGCTGATTTAATTGTAAAAATTACGCGAGAAGATTACGCCAACAAAGTAAAAAATGGCTTAGAGAAATACCGAAAAACAGCAAAAATACCAGGGTTTAGACCGGGAAATGTTCCCATGGGGATAATTGAAAAACAATATGGAAAAGCCTTATTAGCGGAAGAATTAAATAAATTAGCCAACGAAGGCATCTATAATTTTATTACCGAAAATAAAATTGACATCTTAGGAAACCCTATTCCGAAAGAAAACACAGAAACAAAAGGCGATTTCAATGCCCCAAGTGACTTTGAATTTACTTTCGAAATTGGGCTCTCCCCTTCCATTGACCTTTCGAAAGCCATGAATGGAAGATACGATTATACCACCATTAAAGTAGATGAAAAAATAATCAATCAACAAATTAATGATTTAAGACGGCGTTACGGCAAATTAATATCCTCAGAAATCGCTGGCGACAAAGACATGATTTTAGGTACTTTTCAAGAAATCAATGCCGATGGATCACTACGAGCCGAAGGAATTGTAAATTCAACGACCATTTCACTTGAATTTCTTAACAACGCCTCTGTCAGTGAATTGCTTGTGGGAAAAAAAGTAAATGAAACATTCAAATTAGCTCCATCGCTTGTGGCAAAAGACACAAAAGACTTAGCCAGTTTACTATCCATTTCCGAAGAAGCAGCTAATGAAGTATCTGAAAATTTTAACTTTACTATCACCGAAATTAAACAAATGGCTATGGCCGATTTGAATGAGGAACTGTACGCCAAACTTTTCCAAGAAGGCGAGGTGGATTCGGAGGAAACGTTGCGTCTGCGTGTAAAAAAAGACATGGAGCAATTATTTTTAAAGGATGCTGATAAACTATTAACACGCTCTGTTTTCAATTCCATTATGGAACAAACGATTGTCGAGTTTCCAGCTGCTTTTTTAAAGCGTTGGATTCGGATGACAAACGAAAAGCCCGTAACAGAGGAAGATATTGATCTCGAGTTTGATGCGTACCTAAAATCACTAAAATGGCAATTGATTCAAACGAAAATTTTCAAAGACAACAACATCAAATTGGATCAGCAGGAAGTTATTGACCACACGAAAAACTTACTGATTGGTAACTACGCTCAATATGGTATTCCAGCACCTGATGATAACGAATTAATGGAAACTGTTATTCGCCTACTTAAAGACAAGGAACAAGCAAACGGCATTTATGACCAACTTGCAGAGCAAAAGTTAACCGATTTTTTTAAATCAATGGTGAGTCTTGATGCAAAATCCGTTAGCTACGATGAATTTGTTGAACTAGCGGGAAAATAAGGGAATTAATCCTTGTTTATTTCCAAGCTAAAACATCAAATTTCTTTTGTTTACTAACTGAATTAAATTGCTTTTGAACATCTAAAGACAACATGTTCAATGCTTTTAATTTCATGGATCTGCTTGGGAATACAGCTATAATTTCGCGAGCAGGTGGCCCAAAACTCGACTTAACTTGAATCACCGACTTTTTTCTCTTTGCTGAAATGGGTAGGTTCTCAGGGATGAGCGTATATCCTCCCTCATTATCCACCATTTCCATAAGTAATTTTAGGTTTCCCCCTTGGTAATTCCATTTTCCCTCTTTTTGACTATCATTTAACTGACAAAACTGAATCATTTGCGTGCGCAAACAATTTCCTTTTGAAAGGAGCCAAGGATGAAATTGCTGCAACTCACCAATCGTGATCTGTTTTTTCTTGTGGGATGGACAATAAATCAAAATCTCCTCTACAAATAAGTCCGTCGTTTTAAAATTTATTGAAGCGTGCGGACCTGCAAAAATTGCAATGTCAATTTCATTTTTTGCTAACTTATCCAATAACACCTCCGTCGTTAACTCCTCAATAGCTATTTTCACCTCCCCCATAGTGGTGCGCCAACGACTAAACATTTTAGGAATCAAGTAAGCTGCTACGGTAGGAATGACTCCAAGTCTAATCTCTTCCTTATAATTATCTTGGTAGCTGCTTTTTAATACCTTCAAGCGATCATTTTCGATTAACACACCCCGTATGATCTCAACGACCTCACTTCCAAATACGGTCAAACAAACCGGATTAAAAGTCCTATCAAATATCGGCTTGCCGAGCAGTTCCTCTGCTTTTTTGATTTGCATAGACAAGGTCGGTTGGGAAACAAAACACCTTTCGCTCGCCCTTTGAAAGTGTAATTCTTCACTCAACGCAATAATATATTGCATTTGTTGTATTGAAATCATATAAGTTAAATTTATGTAAATATAGTTTTAATTGATAAAAACTAACAGCTTTCTATGTTAACTTTGTATCCTAAACAATTTAAAAATAACATTATGACAACACTAGTAGGAAAAACATTCCCTGACATCACTGTTAAAGCAATCGATGAAATGGGCGATTCATTTATGATCAATGTATTGGATCAAGCGCTTGAAAACAAAAAGAAAGTACTTCTTTTTTGGTACCCAAAGGATTTTACGTTTGTTTGTCCAACAGAAATACATGCTTTTCAAGAAATTGCAGAAGAGTTAGAAAAACGAAATACAATACTAATTGGTGCTTCTTGCGATACAGCGGAAGTGCATTTTGCTTGGTTAAATACAGCAAAAGACAACGGAGGAATTGAAGGAGTTAAATTTCCATTAATTGCCGATTCTACTCGTGTTTTAGCGTATGAGCTAGGCATTTTAGATTATGATATGTTCGACGAGGAAGATGAATCAGATGGGGATAATGTTCCTTACCGAGCAACCTATTTAATTGATGAGGAAGGTCAGGTTTTTCACGAGTCTGTCAATCATTTTCCAATTGGTAGAAACGTGCAAGAGTACATCCGTATGATTGATGCCTTTACACATGTTCAAAAGCATGGCGAAGTTTGTCCAGCCAATTGGGAAGCTGGAAAAGACGCTATGTCAGCATCTCGCGAAGGAGTAGCCGACTATTTAAGTAAAAATTAACTATGTATTCAGAATTAAACGAGGATAACCTTCAAGAAATCTTAGCGATCAATAACAAGGTAATGATTCAGTACGGCGCCACTTGGTGTGGAAATTGCAAAATTACCAAGCCAAAATTTAAACGTTTGGCAGAAAGCAATGAGGAAATCGCCTTTTATTATGTTGATGCCGAGAAATTCCCTTCTTCACGCCAGTTTGCCAATGTGAGTAATTTGCCCACTTTTGCGGCATTTCAAGGTGGTGAGCTAGTAAAAGAAGCGCAAGGAAATAAAATAGAAATTATACAAGAAGTATTAGATGCGCTTACCAGTAATTAAACACGTACTTAGTTTTATTGAAGCTAATGACGAAGACTATTTAATAGAAACGATGGAAACCCTGGAGAATTTAATTGATTCTCCAGGATTAAAAGACGAAGAACTTGACGTTATCGGAGAATTGTTATCCAATTTTTCTGGGGCACTTGAAGTGCATAAAGCCATTCAAAATGGAAAAGCCAAAAAAGAAGCTTTAAATGAATTCATGAAACGCGTAGTGGGATCGATTGACCAATAAGTCATTTTTCTTTACTTATCGTCTTGCTTTGGATGCTTTTCTTTTCGTTTGTATGTTTTTTTAGTTTCTTCCGATCGCTGCACAAATCGTCCGTCAAAAAAGCCCTGTTCCACTTGCTTTTCTCTTTGCTTTCCGACGGTCATTTTATGCAGCTTATCTTTAGGCGTTTTCATTAACTATAATTGCTTAGCTGATGTGTTTATTTCTTACTAAACATAAGTTCCTGGGTTTGGAAACGGACTTCCGTTAAAAGTTTAAATTGCTAAATAGTTAAATGACTAAATATTACTAAAATGGCTTAAACTAAAAGTATCATCTATTTGTAGTAATTTTAACCATGCCGTACAAGGTTGCTATAATCGGATCTAGAAACTTTACTAATAAAACACTTTTCAATTCAGTGTTATTATCCATTTTCACAAATGATGGACTTCCTGATACGGTTATTTCAGGTGGTGCGATTGGCACAGACACGCTAGCGGAAGAATGGGCATTGGAAAATAACATTGAATTCGTAGTGTTCGCTCCTATGCACAAAGACTTTCCTAAAAAGACAAGAAGATGGATGGCGCCCAAAGAACGAAACACAAAAATTGTAGAAAATTCGGATGTGATTATCTCGTTTTGGGATATGAAATCAACAGGAACAAAAGATACAATCGAAAAGGCGATTGAAAAAAATTGTCAGATTTACTTATACAATTTAGTTAAAGAAATAATCATTTCAAATAATGCCACAATTAAAGAATTGTTGTAAATATTTGTATTAAACTGGTTTATAATTCCAATTTTCTTTTCTTGAATAAAAAAATAAAGATTTCTTTTTGGGGTAAAAGAACCTAGTTAAAACAACAAATGTTTACCAATCGCTTTCGCTCTGTTTTAATAAAAGAGCGTGAATGAACGTGAGAGAGAAGAAAAACAGAGTGGAGATTCATCGCTTTCGCTCTGTTTTATTGAAAGAGTGTGAATGAAAGTGAGAGCGGAGAAAAACAGAGTGGAGATTCATCGCTTTCGCTTTGTTTTAATAAAAGAGCGTGAATGAACGTGAGAGAGAAGAAAAACAGAGTGGAGATTCATCGCTTTCGTTCTGTTTTATTGAAAGAGCGTGAATGAAAGTGAGAGCGGAGAAAAACAGAGTGGAGATTCATCGCTTTCGCTTTGTTTTAATGAAAGATCGTGAATGAAAGTGAGAGCGGAGAAAAACAGAGTGGAGATTCATCGCTTTCGCTTTGTTTTATTGAAAGAGCGTGAATGAAAGTGAGAGCGGAGAAAAACAGAGTGGAGATTCATCGCTTTCGCTCTTCACTCTCACTCTGTTTTAGTGGTACCTCCAGGAATCGAACCAGGGACACAAGGATTTTCAGTCCTTTGCTCTACCAACTGAGCTAAGGTACCAGCCTAATTGTGGGTGCGAATTTACTACTTTTTTATATTTTATCAAGTCAAATTTCGGATATTCTTTCTTTTTATCATGAAATCAAGGCTGATTGGACGTATCTTTGTAATACGATGGATGAAATCATACAGTGTATTGATGCTGGAAATACGGCGATTAAACTCGGCGTTTTTAAGCAAAATGAACTTCAAGAAATACAACGATTTGATTCATTTGAAACGCTTTCTACCAAGCTTTCATCCGAGTATCCAATCGTATTAGCATCTGTTCGAGAAGATGATTTTTCCCAGAAGTTAAGGAAGCAATTCGCTGTTTATGAAATAAGCACTCAATCTTCACTTCCTTTTATCAATCAATACCAAGGAAATCTTGGTGCAGATCGCCTCTGTAATGTTTCGGGTATGTATGCCGCGTTAAACAAGAGGGATAATTTAGGAGGGGGACTCGCCATTGATATTGGTACTTGTGTGAAATTTGACTATCTAAATTCCGAATTTATTTATTTGGGTGGATCCATTTCTCCAGGAATTTCATTGCGGCTAAAATCATTGAATGATTACACGGCTCTTTTACCCTTGCTAACTGCACCATATCCAACTTTTGACCTATATGGGAACTCAACAGAATCATCAGTGTTTGCAGGCGTACTTGGTGGAATTAAAGGGGAAATCGCTTGGCGAATGGAGAACTATCGGAAATTAGACCCTAACATTACCATCTTTATTACTGGCGGTGACGCCCATCATTTTGATTTCGAGGAAAAAAACGGCATATTTGCAGACGAAAATTTGACATTAATAGGCATCCATGAAATTTATAAATTTAATGCGTCACCATCTTAGTATCGTTTTCTGCATTTTTTTTCTGCTAAATGCTTCAAGTCAAAACCTGACAACGCATCCACTTTCAAATATAGGAATTGGCGAGTTTGGTCAAAATTCACATGCTATTTATGATTGCTTGGGAAGAGGGTATGATGCTTTTGCTGACTCGAGTCAATTAAACTATTTTAACCCCGCAAGCTACAGTAACTTAAGTACGGGAAACACCCTTTTATCTCTTGGTATAAATGCAAGAATTTCCAATTACACGCAGGGATCGAGCAGCACGTTCGAACCGTCAGCCATGGTCGACCATTTTGCCTTAGGATTCAAAATTATGAAACGAATGGGCTTGGCTTTTGGACTGACGCCATTTTCAAAAAAAGGGTATGAAATAACTGAACGAATATTTACCGGTGTAGACTCATTGAAATATACTTATTCCGGAAATGGAACAGTTAACAATCTATTCATGGGCTTTTCCTATTCCTTCATAGTTAAGAAAAATAGTAAATTATCAGCGGGATTTAATGCGGGCTACCTATTTGGAACATTAAATAACAACCGCATGAGTTTATTAATCGACAACAATTCGTTATCCGGCGGACTCAATAGCGCCTCTATTGGCGTAAAAGCATTTCATTACAACTTGGGATTATCCTACACTCAGCGGTTTAGTAAAAACTACCAAGTAATAATTGCAGGAACAGCTGAACCAGCGCAAAGATACGGGGCAAACTACCAAAATGCCTTTTATACCTCAACTAACATTTTCACACCGACAAGCTACGATACGCTCAGTTTCAATAGCTCAAAAGGTCACGTTACCTCACGTTTTAACTACAGCATTGGAATAAGCCAAGTATTCCTACTAGGCGTTAAAAAAAGAAAAAACAAAACCCTTCATCCCAATTTATTGCTAACCGCCTCTTACGCGTTAAATAATAGCTTGTCCAGTGATTTTGACTCCTTGGTTCCTACATGGGAATCGAACAAAGGAACGCATTTGGGTTTTGGTATTCAATATTCGCCGGAAACAAAACTTTATGAAAATATAGCGTCCTTGAAAGCCTTTGATAAACTAACCTATCGAATGGGCGCATACTACGACCAGCTCCCCTATTTCCTTAACGATAATCAATTTATCGACCGAGGTATTTCAATTGGATTTGGCATTCCAATTCTCGCGCAACAATCATTATCGAGTGTAAACCTTTCCATAAGTGGAGGCCAGCGAACAAATTTAAACTCAGGAGCATTAGACGAGAAATACATTGGGGTAAATTTTGGGGTTATTCTATCGCCTGCAAGCTTTGAAAGGTGGTTTAGGAAACGCAAATTGGATTAACAACATTTATGAGATTCATTCTTTGGTTCAGCCTTGTTTCCGTTTTGTTTTCAGTATTAGTTTCATGTGAAAATGATTTAGCTGCCATTGAAAAAGTAACCTACAATCCAAAGTCACCCGACGAAACGATTTATGACCTAAAAATGGTTTATTCCGACTCTGCCTATGCACGTGTTGAACTGATCGCCTCTTATGCCGAAACGTTTCATAAACCAGAAAATATCACCAAACTTTTAGACAGTCTTCGCGTTAATTTTTTTTCTGAACGAGGAGAAATAATTTCCACTTTAACAGCTGCTTATGGCGAAATCAACTACACCAAAGGCTTGTTGATGGTGAAAGATTCTGTTCGTTTGACAAACCACAAAAAAAAACAAACTTTAGAAACAGAAATTTTATATTGGAATCAAAAAGACAGCAGTATCTTTACGCAAGCTCAAGTGATTGTTAAAGCACCGGACGGCGTGTTTATAGGTGAGGGCTTGAAAACAAGGCAAGATTTTAGCCGGTACGAAATACTTAAACCAAGAGGTAAGATTAAAATTGAAAAAAATGAAGAATTAAACTAAACACTATGAATAGCTACAATAAAATAATGAAATATTTTTGGTTTGGACTTGGCGTTGTCTTGTTTTGTATTGTGACATTTAATTGCATTACCCAAGGATTTAGCCGTTGGGGTTCCTATTATTGGATGGTTGGTCTTGCTTTCACTATGTTTTTTATGAAACAATGGATGATGAAGCGTTTTGAGAAACACGCGACTTACCTAAAAGAAAAAGAAAATTCAAAAACGGCATAATTTTTATTACTGTTTGGCAATAGTCAATTAAAAAAATGAAACAATTACTACTTTTTTTCTTATTTTGTTTCATTATTCAATCAGCAAGTGCCCAGTTATTTATTCGAGGAACTATTACGGATGAGAATAATTCACCGATACCCAATGTAAAAATTTTCGTAAAAAATTCGCCTGAAATGAGGACGGTGGCTAATTCGCTTGGTCAATACGAAATTGCCCTAATGCCCGGTGAGCACTTTTTAATTTTTAATTCATTGGGCTATGACGAACGCGAAACGTATGTTTCAGTAGCAGACGTTGATATTACTCGCAACTTTCAGCTTTTCTCATCGCGTATTACCGACATACAAGCCGTTGATATAAGTGCAAAAAAAGCCAATCCTGGCAGGGATATCATGCTAAAAGTTGTCAATCGTCGAGATCAGATTAATCCTTGGAATTATCCACACATTGTCGATGTTTACATTAAAGCAAGTGAGAAAATAAACTTTAAAGAAAGTGATAAAAAAGAAGGGGAGAATCGCGAGCCGAGTTTTGAAGAAAAAGAAAAGAATGAAGCTGCAAACAAAATGAACTTAGTGGAAGTGCAACTAACAAGAAACTATGCGCCAGGCAACAAGGTGAAAGAAATTCGTAATGCTTATACCCTGAGAGGAAGTGCAAAAACCCTTTATTACACTACAACTGTTAAATCTAATTTTAATTTCTTTCAAAATTTGCTGCACCTTGACGATCTTCACCAAACACCGGTAAGTTCCCCTATCTCCACGCCCGGTATTTTGTCTTATCGTTACAAACTAGAAAGTAAAATAGAAGAAAATGGGCGAACCATTTCTAAAATAAAAATCAGTCCAAGAAACATGGCGACGACCACCTTGGAAGGTTACATTTGGGTCATTGATTCTTTGTGGTTAATTCAAAAATTGGAATTAAGCATGAGTAAAGGAAATCTTTTATACTACGACAACTTCAAAATCTACCAAGAATACGAACATCCCGGGGACAGCATTTGCATTTTAAAAAATCAAACCTTAACCTACGGCGTAAAATACAAATCCGAGTCTTCCGACTACAAGACAGAAGCACTTTTTAGCAACTACAAATTCAAGCCCGAGTTCGGAAACAAGTTTTTCAGCACTGAACTAGCCATTACAACAAAAGAGGCCTACGAAAAAGATTCCCTTTTCTGGAAAGATAAACGGCCGGCAAAGCTCACTGCCGAGGAACAGCGTTTTATTGTTATTAATGACAGCATAAAAGACGCACACAACCGCGTTGAGTACTTAGATTCAGTCGACGCTGTTTTCAACAAACTAACCATTTTAAAGGTGCTTTGGTTTGGTGTTGAATATAGAAATAGGGTAAAAAGAACGCAATGGTCGGTTGGTTCACTAGCTACACTTATACAACCTGTGTTCATCGCTGGACCACGAATAACCCCAAGTTTTGACTACTTCAAAAAATGGAAAGACGAGCGCACATTAGACGCATATACACGTATTTCTTATGGTATATTGAACGGCGACATTAAAGGCGATACTTGGTGGAAATACAAATTTGATCCTTTTCATTTAGGCTATATCCGAGGCGCTATCAACCATGATTTTGACGTTATTCGTGGCTACGATGCTGCTACACAAGTGTACAAGCGCGAAAATTTTATTGAAGCTACCAAAGCGAGCTTTTCATTCGAATATGAATTATTTAATGGTTTTTATCTTGGAACTGAGGCCGAATTTGCAGAAAGAAGATCATTGAAAGGATACAATTTCGCCACTGTGTTGGACGACGTTATACCTAACAATCTACCCACCGACTTTAGCTCCTATCAAGCCTTTATATTCGATCTAAGTTTAAGTTACACCCCTCAACAGAAATACATGCGCGAGCCTTACCGAAAAGTAATATTAGGTTCCGCTTGGCCAACTTTCACGGCAATGTTTGAACGAGGAATCCCCAAAGTATTTGGAAGTGATGTTGATCACGCTTACCTGAATCTTTCCATAAATCAAACCCTAAAAATTGGCACCTTAGGAACCACCTCATACCGAGTAGCTGGAGGCCAATTTTTAAGTGCGCGATCACTAAAGGACGTTGATTACAAATTTCAACGCCGAAGTGATCCAATTTGGTTTTCGAATCCAATGTATTCTTTTCAAGGTCTAGACTCAACGATGCCCACGAAAGATTTAATTCTAGAAGTGCATTTTATACACCATGACAACGGAGCAATCATTAATAAAATCCCATTTATGAAAAAAACGCGAATTGGGCTCGTATTTGGTGGAGGTGCCATGTATGTCGAGGAGAATAATTTTCAATTTTATGAACTAATCGCAGGCCTTGAACGCAATTTCAAACTAACTAGACGAAGACTACGGATCGGCGTTTATGGCTTTATGTCTGATGGCAACAAAATAGACCCTAAAATTGGTTGGAAGGTTTCTTTCTCGATTCTTAACGACCGGAACATGAAATACAATTTTTAAAGTTTTTCGTCTGCCTCTTTCGTTTCAATATGCTGTTTAGGCGTTTTTGCGAAAAACGATTTTTGACGAATTATTATAATCGCAACACCGGTGGTGATCGACGCGTCCGCCACATTCCATATGGCAGGAAAAATTTGTCCGCCGCCAAAATAAGGAACCCACTTTGGCCAAAGCACATCAAACTGAAACATATCGACTACGTTACCAAGCAAAAATCCGCGGTGCCTTACCTCAACTGGAAAAGCTCTTCCATCGACCATACAATCTGCAAATTGCTTGGATCCCTCTAAGTAATTAAATCGATCACAAGGATTAAATGAAAAAAAGAAATCATAAAACATGGAGTCAATCAAGTTACCCGTTGCACCCGCCCAAATAAAGCCCATGGCTATCAAAAATGAAAGTTTAGCTCCTTTTTTCGCCTCCTTTAAGATGTAATAAGCAATAAATCCTATGGCAACTACTCTAAAAATACTCAGGGCCAGCTTGTGCCATATAGCAGACCCGAAGGTGGTACCAAAGGCCATTCCTTGGTTCTCAATAAAATGAATAGCAAACCAATTTCCAAGTAAATAATGATGTTGCTCAGCAGCAAAGTAGGTCTTTATGTAAATTTTTATTACTTGATCAAGCGTTAAAAGTGCCAGAATGACTAAACCAACGATTATTAGATTTTTTTTCACCTCTTTTTTTGTTCGTTCTTTGCATCGATGCTCATGGTAGCATGTGGAACAAGTCGAAGTCTTTCTTTTGGAATTAAGGTCCCTTTTACGCGACACAGGCCGTACGTTTTGTTTTTAATACGAACCAATGCAGCCTGAAGACTTTGAATAAACTTTTCTTGTCTTGCCGCTAATTGTGCTACTTCCTCCCTTGACAAGGTCTCGGAGCCGTCTTCCATCATATTAAAAGCGCGTCCAGTATCGTCTGTTCCGTGATTATCGTTATTCGATAACGAGGCAACAAGCAGGGTGTAGTCAATATTTGCATCAACTAACTTTTGATTGATTAGCAATCTAAATTCTTCAAGCTCTTCGTCATTAAAACGCTTTCTTTCTTTTTCCATCACATTATTTGTTTCAAGGGACACAAATATAGAATATATTTATGCTCAAGCTAATTAAAGTGGCCTAATTATTACCAACATAGTGATAAATTTATTTCAAAAGAAAAAGCACTAATTTCGCGTTATGATTCGATTTTTTGTTAGCAACCGCGTAGTCGCCACTTTTTTACTTCCTTTTATTATTCTCGCGTTCCATTTGCTCAACAACCACTTTGAATACAACGAAATTTCCAACGAAATCAATTTTGGTTTTTGGAGTGGGCTTTTTCATTTTTCGACGCTAGTATCTCAACTGTTGGCTGGCATTTTTATTATTCTGAATGCACTTACACTTAATTACCTGTATAACAATTACGATTTTCAAGACAAAAACACCTACATTATTTCGTTAATTTATGTTGTTTTAATGAGCTTTTATTACTCATTCTATCGCTTAGACGGCATTTTAATTTCCCACTTATTTTTTATCCTAAGTTTAACCCAATACTTTAAATTAAAACAAAACAACGAGGGAAGAGAAACGATATTTAATTGTGCTTTATTCCTAGGTTTTGCATCGACTTTCCAGCCTCCTTTACTCCTTTTTTTTCCTATTTATATTGTTATGTACTTAATTATTCGTCCTTTTTCTCTTCGGGAATTGCTCCTCTTTACAGCCGGTTTTTTGGCACCATTGTACATTGCTACTATTTATTTTAAACTGTCGATAGGAAAATTAAATTTCGATTTAATTATTTCTAATGCAGGTAATCAAATTCACAAAGACTTTAATGTTGTGTTATGCTTCATACTAATTTTATTGGTCCTAAGCATTTTAGGGATTCGTGCCCGTATCTTAAAAAGTTCCAATCGATTGAAAAAACAATTACAAATCATGTGGTTTATATGCGCAATTGCCATAGGAATGGGCAGCATTGATTTATTTTTTTTTCAACAAAATGAGCGTTTTAGTCTAATTGTTTTGCCCTTGGCTATACTACTTTCCTATTCCTTTTTAAGCAAGCGGTATGAATTGACTGCCACCGTCACTTTTTACCTTACCATTGCATATGCTGTTATTAAGTTTTTTATTCCCTTAAGTTAGCGCAAGTTCTATTTCACTAACTTTGTTAACAGAAATTAAAGTACTTACAAATGAAATTTGGTGTTGTAACCTTTCCAGGGTCCAATTGTGATCAAGATATGATTTACGTATTACAAAACTTACTGGGGCTTCACGTGGAGCGCTTGTGGCACAAAGACACGACTATTAAAAACGTAGACATGGTTATTCTGCCTGGAGGATTTTCCTATGGTGATTACCTCCGTTCAGGAGCCATTGCGAAGTTTTCCCCTATAATGAATGAGGTGCTTCAGCATGCGGCATCCGGTGGATACGTTCTGGGAGTTTGTAATGGATTTCAAATTTTGACCGAAGCGGGCTTACTCGATGGCGCTTTACTGCACAACGACAAGCAAAAATTCGTCTGTAAAAATGTGTTTCTTAAACCAATTTCTACTTCTGCAGCCATTACAAAAGGATTAGAATTAGAAAAAACCTACAAAATACCAATTGCTCACGGAGAGGGCCGCTATTACGCCAGTGACGACAAAATCCAGGAATTGGAGGATAACGACCAAGTTTTATTTCGATATTGCCACCAAACAGGGGTAGAAAATTTAAGTTCTAACCCAAATGGTTCAAAAAATAACATTGCAGGAATTACCAATAAAAACAAAAACGTTTTCGGAATGATGCCCCATCCAGAGCGAGCAACAGACGAAGTGTTAGGCAATATAGACGGGAAATTTATTTTTGAATCGATTTTGTCATTTTGTTAAAAAATTAGTATGAAAATTTTATTACTTGGAGCAGGAGGGCGCGAACATGCCTTAGCATGGAAGATTTCACAAAGTTCGATTTTAGACGAGTTATATATTGCGCCGGGAAACGCTGGAACGCGCCAATACGGTAAAAACATTTCATTATCGCCACTTGATTTTGAAGGAATAAAAGTTTTTGTGTTAACTCACCACATCGACATGGTAGTCGTTGGCCCTGAGGAACCACTGGTTAATGGCATTTATGATTTTTTTCAAGCCGACAACAC
>Ga0247836_1001525_pt1 | contig 36777 bp, 29 predicted proteins | sample LaCruzMarch2015__4_FD_187116 | JGI IMG/M metagenome (GOLD analysis project Ga0247836, IMG submission 187116) | Freshwater microbial communities from meromictic Lake La Cruz, Castile-La Mancha, Spain - LaCruzMarch2015_14m | ecosystem: Environmental > Aquatic > Freshwater > Lake | place: Spain... | reverse complement strand
CCGAGCGCATCGCCACACCGGTAGCGACCCTGCGGGATTGGGAGCAAGGCCGATTCGCGCCGCCGGGTGGGGTGCTATGTCTGTTGCGGCTCATCGTGCGCCATCCCGAATTGATGGATGAGATGTCTGCGGCCTAGTACCCCGTCCCACCTAATTTTGCCGAGCGACCCCAACGGGGTCGTACATAGCAGCTCGGGGCAACGCCTCGGAATAAAGTGAACCCCGTGCTCGGCCGGGGCGGCGGCGGGGGTCGATGCATGTTAGCCTTACCAAGGATTGCCAAACCGCGGAGCGCCCACCATGGTCACCATGAACATCTCCCTGCCGCAAGACTTGCGCGACTTCGTGAATCGAAAGGTCGCCGCGCAGCGCTACTACAGCACGAGCGAGTATCTCGGCGAGCTCATTCGGCGCGAGCGCGATATCGAAATGCTTCGCGAGAAGTTGCTGGCGGGGCGCGACTCCGGACCAGCGGAACCGATTGACGACGCCTGGTTTGCCGGATTGCGGGCGCGAGCCGCCGGCGAGATCGCCGAATGAGCGGCAAGCCCCTGGTTCTCCGACCGCTCGCACAAGCCGACATCGACGCGGTCTTTGCGTACTGCCGTGCCGAAGGCGGACCAAGCCAGGCCGGACAGCTTGCCGACCAACTCTGAAGATGCGCTGCGTACCCTCGCCACCCATCCAGCCATCGGCTCTCGCCGCTACGCGGATCTGCTGGGGATCCCTGGCCTGCGCAGTTGGCCGATTAAGAAATCGCCGTACCTGATCTTCTACATCGACGACGCCGGTCAGATCGACATCTGGCGCGTCTTGCATGGTCGGCGAGACGTCTCAGCACTGTTGGGCGAGAACGCTCCTGGAGAAGGCGACCCCGACGGGGCATAGCTGTCGAGGTAACCGGCTCTTATCGCGGGGCAACCAGGGGTAGATAACAGTTTTCCGGCAACGCGTGCGCGGCGGAAACTGTGGTCTGTCCCCGGTTTCCTGTCCGTCCCCGGTTTCCTGTCCCCGGTTTCCTAAAGGGCTCTCCTGCGTTGCGTTGGACGGTCATAGCGAACCCGAGATCGACTGATTCGTGCCATCCGGTCGCCTCGCTCCGTCAATGTCGATCAAGCTTGATCTTCAATTTCCCCAATTTCTAAGGGAGCGACTCCCTAGCAATCCGTATATTCTATCATGCGTCGCGTATCCATTCGGACAGGCCGGATCAGACCCACTGGCCGCGGACTACGCGGTTTCATGGTATGGCTTCCAGTTGTCGCGCTCGCGCCGGGATCCACCTGAACGATGTGCTGGTCCGCGTACAGACTTGTCGGCCGGGAGTCCCAACATCGAAGATCGTCGCACACACCAGACTGGAGGCTTCGCAGATGCCGCAAACCCTCGCCGACCTGGCCCAACGACTGGCGGAGATCGCCCAACGCGTTGCCGAGCTACAGACCGCGCAGTCCGCCGCGCCGGCCGCTGCGCCTCACGATGGATTGCCGCAGGAGGACGCGCTTCGCGAGGAGACCATACGCACCCTACGCGAAGAGGCAGAAGACATTGCGGATATGCTGGCCGCCCCGGACCGCCTGCCATCCTCTGTGGCGGTCTTCAGTACGTCGGCCGCGGCGCCCGAGGGATTAGCCGTGGTGATTGGGCATACCCAGAGGAGTCCAGGGGCGCAGGCCTTGAGTCCGCCGTTCCCGGCCGATGACCCGAGCACACGGATACCCGAGGACCACGAGTACGGCTGGAATACCGACCTTGCCAAACAGATCTTGAAGCTGGCCCAGGACCGCGACATCCGCTGCCAGATCTTCACCCGGGACCAGGGCGGCATCGCCGGGGCCTATCAGCGGGTCGCCGCGTTTCATCCCGCGGCGACCGTCGAGCTGCACTTCAACTCGGTCGAGCGGCCCGCGCGAGGCAGTGAAACGCTTTATGCATCAGTTGCTTCAGAGCAATGGGCGAACACGCTTCAGCAGCGACTGGCGAAGCTCTATAACCGGCGCAAATCGGACAAGACCGATCGCGGCATCAAGCTGGTCAAGAGCGGAGATCGGGGATTCCAGAGCGTGTCGCAACGACATCCGTCCGCGTTGATCGAGCCGTTCTTTTGTCATGTCTTCGACGATGCCAAGCTCGGCAACGATCTCAAAGCCCGGTTGGCCGAGGAAATTGTCTTTGCCTATGCCGAGTTCGCCGGCATCGTCCTGAGCCCGGGCTCGCCGCGACGGGAGCGCCCGTTGCCGCCGCCATGCCGGGAGCGTCTGGATATCTCCGATCGTCCCCTGTTCAATCGGTTGCGCGAGACCTATCGCGACATCGACATCGAGTTTCCGGCGCTGAAATCCATCACCCTCGCCCAATGGGCGCTGGAATCCGGCTGGGGCCAATCCGAGCTGGCCGTCAAGCACCTCAATTTCGGTGGTCTGAAGGCTAAGTCGGAAGTCAAACGCATTCTCGACGAGGTGCCGGCCGAGAAGGTCTTTTATATAGCCAATGACGGCGGCGACGACTACCTGCGCTTTCCGAGCCTGGCCGGGTTCATCAAGGGCTACTGGATGTTTCTGGATCGGTCTCCCTATCGCGGCTTCCGCGACCACGCGAGACGCTCCCCCGAGGACTTCATCCGCTTTATCGGGCGTATCTATACGCCTACCGCGGGCTATGCCGACAAGGTCATCGAGATCAAGAACCGGCTCGAGGCGGCGTCCGATGGGTTGTGTCCAGGCGTGCCGGACGGCGGCAAGATCGACACCGGTTCGGTTCCTGCCAATGCCGCGCTGTTTCGCACGCTGATCGAGCGGTTCGACGACCTGCCGGTGCCTGCGCTGGTCGCGCGCAAGGCCGCTCTGCTGAGTCAATGCGCGCTGGAGTCCAATTGGGGGCGCTCCGAGCTCGCCGCTTCCCATATGAACTTCGCAGGCATCGAGTGGCACGACCGGCTCTCGGACTTGGCCGCACGTGCCCCCCATCCGACGCCCGGGCGCGGGGATTACTGCCGCTTTCTCGGTATCGCCCAGTTCCTGAGTGGTTACGGCGCGCGCTTCGAGCGCGATCCGGCGCTTGCCGGCTGGCAGTCCGCCGCGGACTCCGACGAGTCTTTGATGCGCTTTCTCTCCGAGCACTGGCGACCCGACGACCGCAACTATTTCGACAAGCTCAAGGATCTGCACCGACGGCTGGCCGGAGACAGCGGGTCATCGCTGTCCCCGATTTCGAGCCCCGAGATCGATATCGACGGTTATGTCGTGCGCATCCAGCGTACCGGCGAACAGCGCAGAGACGGAAAGGTCCGCACCGTCGGCCAATATCAGGCATTTCTGAATCGGCGCAAGCTCGATGGCATCGCCGGGACCATGCTCGAGACCCGAGGCCCGGGGGATAACACCCGCACCGGTATCCGCAAGCGCCGAATCGAGCAGGGGCTCTATCCGCTCGCCACCCATTCCGGCACCAAGTACGCGACGTTCGGATTCAGTCAAAGCGACGATATCCGCGATCTGAAACGCCCGGCGATCGCCGTGCGCCAGACCGGCGTGCGCACGGCGGTGCTGATTCATCCCGGAATCGGATTTCTGTCCAGCGTCGGCTGTTTGAACCCGACACGGGCGCTCTCCGGGGCGGACGGCGACATGGCGTTTCCCGAAAGCCGCAAACGTGCCCTCGCCTTGTTCGATAGCATGCGCGAGCACTTGGGTGGCGATTTCCCGAGCCGCAATCTTATGCCGATCAAGAACGGCTGGCTGCTGATCGAGGGCGAGCCCAAGTCCACGGCCTTGAGTCTTGCCGGCCTGAGTGCCGCGAGTCTGCCGGGATCCGATGAGCTTTTCGACCTGGTGGCGGACGCGCTTGGCGCAGAACTGGATGCGGAGGGCGCGGCGAGCGCGCTCGATCGTATTGCCGGGCTTGGAGTCGATCTGAAGACCCTGCGCGATGCCTGGCAGATGAATCTGTGGACGCCCTGGGCGCAAGGGATCGAGTCCAGCTTCGCAATCCCCGACCTGGAGCGGCGTGCCCAGGAGCTGGATGTGTTGGGTCAGATCGCGGATCGCCTCGATTCGGCCGGTGTCGACATCAACGACAGCAGCGGCGTCTATAGTCCGATCGTCGCTGCGGCGATCAACGACGATGTGAATGCAGTGGCCGCTCTGCGCGAGCGCGGCGCCGATGTCGAGCGGCATGACAATACGGGCCTGAACGCCCTCCTGGCCGCGGCCTATTATGGCGCGGCGCACTGCTTCAGCTTCCTCTTCTTTAACGGTGCGGACGCGAAGGCACGCAGCCGGACGCCCACGCTTGCGAGCGGGTTGGAAGAGGCGCTGACCGAGATCTGCGAGTCGGGGTCTACGGTCAAGCAATGCGCCGAGCAGGGCCGCGCGATGGCGGTTGGCGATCAGCGGCGCCTGAGCGACTACGAGTCCATTCTGACGATCCTGTTCGACGCCGAAAACCCCATGCCCGCTGGCCCTGTGCAGCAGTAAGCGACATGCCGTAGCACCGGTAACGCCCGGCGGTCGCCGTTTGCCGCTGCGCTTCAGCGCATGATCAACCTCTTGCCGAAGGATAATCGAAGTGCCGACAATCACGATCAATGGCCATTCGTTCGACCCGGTAAACGAGCGCCCGGCTTTAGCCGCCTTCAATCTGGATTCCGCCGATACCTCGACGACGAACTATGTACTGATCCAGGTCGATGGCCCCGTCAACAAGGCGAAACGCGCCCAGTTGGTTGCTCAAGGGGTCGAGCTCCTGGCGTACGAGCCGGAGAATGCCTATGTCGCCAAGTTCCCGGGGAGCGACCTGTCGGGCGTTCGGGGTCTGCCGTTTGTGCGGGCCGCCATTCCCTACCCGGCCTTCGTCAAGGTGAGAGCGGATCTGCTGGATAGCGGGGTCAATCCGACCCCGACGGCGGTCTTCTCCGGTGCCGTTAACGAGGTCAACCGCCCGGGCACGGTGAAGCGTGTCGATATCCTGCTGCATGCCGACATCGACCCGGCGAGCGTTCGCGATCATGTGGCGCAAGCGACGGGACTCGATCCCGCGCAGATCGAGATCGGGCGCTCCAGCCTGCGTGCGCGTTTAAGCTCCGAGCACTTCGATAGCCTGTCGAAGATCGACGAGATCCGCCAGATCGAGCCCACGCTCAAGCCCACGCTGTTCAACGATGTGGCCATCGGCATCCTGGAGGCGGCTGTTATGCAGACGCAGATGCCGCCGTTGCGGGGCCAGGGTCAAGTCGTGGCGGTGTGCGACACCGGATTCGATCTGGGCTCGGATCAGGATGTGCACCCGGCCTTTGCCGGCCGGGTCAGAAAGATCTATCCGTTGCTGCTTGGCCGCGATCCAAGCGATCACCATGGTCACGGCACCCATGTCGCCGGGTCGATCTTGGGCGATGGGTTCGCCCAAGGCTACGGTCGGGTGACGGGCGCGGCACCCGGCGCGGAGCTCGTCATGCAGGCCGCGGGCACAACGCTCGATGGAATTCCGATCGACCTGAACGATTTGTTTGCTCCGCCCTATGAGAACGACGACGCCCGGGTGCATAGCAACTCCTGGGGGTACGAACGCTCGAGCGGCAGCTACAACGAGGGATCGCGGCAGATCGACGAGTTTGTCCGTGCGCATCGGGACATGGCGATCTGTTTTGCCGCCGGCAACGAGGGGAGAGACGGCAATCGCAATGGTGTAATCGACCGGGGTTCGGTGACTGCGCCAGGTACCGCGAAGAACTGTATCACCGTCGGCGCCAGCGAAAACCATCGACCGGGGCAATCGAAGATCTGGGCTACGGGAAGCTGGTCGGCGAGGTATCCCGTGGACCCGATCCGCAACGATCTCTGGGCGGACGATCCCATGGGTATGGCCGCGTTCAGCGGACGTGGACCGGCCCAAAACAACCGCACTAAGCCGGATTTGGTGGCACCCGGAACCAGCATTCTGTCGGCCCATTCGCGCTCGGCCATGACCCGCGACCCCAGTCAGGTGTCGCTTCTCAAGTCTTGGGGCGACTCGCCCGATATCGATTATCTGTATATGGGCGGTACCAGCATGGCCTGCCCGTTGGTTGCCGGGTGTGTGGCGCTGGTGCGAGAGTCTCTGATCGCCGAAAGAGGTATAGCCACGCCAAGTGCGGCCCTGCTCAAGGCCGCTTTGATCAATGGCTGCGTCGAGCTTGAGGGACAGTATGCGCCGAGCGAGGCCGGGGCCAGTCCCAACTTCGACTCCGGTTTTGGCCGTGTCAATGCCCGACGCGCTATCCGCACCGCCGAGGACGGTTTCCTGATCTTCCGCGACGAGCTCGAAGCCTTGGATACGGACGAAGAAATATCGCTGTATCTTGATGTGAGCACGCTCGCGTTCGAGCTCAAGATCACCTTGGTCTGGACCGATGAGCCGGGGCCCGCATTGGTCAACGATTTGGATCTGATCGTGGTGGGGCCGGACGGTAGCGAGCGGCATGGGAATCTGCCCGCGTCTTCCTCTGGATTCGACCGTTCGAATAACGTGGAGCAGGTCGTCTGGACAAATGCTCCAACTGGTCGCTACCAGGTCAAGGTCCGCGCCTTTCGAACCCCTTTAGACAGCCAAAATTTTGCCCTGGCGATGCGCCTCGACCGGCAGGCCTGATCTGTCGTCGGCGCCAACGCCCGCAGACCGCAAGGCATGCCCGCCTCGCGGTCGGTTGCGATGCGGGATTTCCCATCGCGTTCCTGTCATCAAGCGGACGCCACTCGGCAATGACTGCAAGAGATCCGCTCAATGAGCACTCCAGATACCCTGGCCCCCACCGCAGCACACAACGACCTTACCGGCGGGGAAATAGGGGACATACCACGGATACGCCGCAGAGGTGACATCTGTGGATAAAGTCGGGTGATCCCTGTGGCCGGAACGACGATCATGGTCTCGAGATCGTCCAGCGCGGCAGCGATGAACTTGCCGTCTACTTCGGGGTCTTGAGCTTCCTTCGTCCAAGGCCAACTGACCTTGGTCTACGTCGGGGATCGCCTAAGCCCGCACCGCCACGATCAGCAGGATCACTACCAGCACCACCCCGCCCAAGGGCAGCAGGGCGGCCAGCCAGTCGCCCTGTTCGGCCTTACGGCCACTTTCTTGCCATTGTTTATAGGCCGGCCACAGCCGGAACAGCAGCAGCACCAGCACCGCCGCCATTGCGATCTTCAGAAAAAGCTCCATCGCCGTATCCCCCGTGAGTGTCGCAAACAACAAAAACCCCGGCATCGGGCCGGGGTTGCAACGCGGTCAACCTCGACCGCGGGCCGCTGCGGTCAGGCGGCCCGTGTCAGGTCAGTCGTCGCCCATGATCCCCAGGATCTGCAACAGGCTGATGAAGATGTTGAAGATGCTGAGATAAATGCTGTAGGTCGCCATGATGTAGTTGTCTTCTTCACCGCGGGCGATCCGGCTGGTGTCGAAGAGGATCATGCCGCTCATCAGCAGGATCACGGCCGAGGAGATGGCGAGCGACAGCGCGGGCATGGCCAGGAAGATGTTGGCGATGACCGCGAGCATGACCACCATCATGCCGGCGAAAATGAAGCCGCCCATGAAGCTGAAGTCACGCTTGGCGGTCAATGCATAGCCGGAGAGACCCAGGAAGATCAGCGCGGTGCCGCCGAAAGCCAAGGCAACGGTCTCGGGACCATTGGGCAGTGCCATGTAGACGTTGAGGATGGCGCCCAACCCAAAGCCCAGCAGGCCGGTGATGCCGAAGATGACGCCGATGCCGGACGCGGAGTTGGCGGTCTTGGGCAGCACGAAGATGCCGAGCAGCATGGAGACGATGACCGCGCCCATGTAGACCATGGGCGGCATCTGCAGGGCCATCGACAGCATCGCCGTGACGGCCGAGAAAGCCAGCGTCGCCGCCAGCAGCATGTAGGTGTTCTTGAGCACCTTGTTGGCGCTGATCGCCCCTTGGGCGCCGCGCATCAGGGTATAGTCGGTGTTGGCCATGGTGGTCATACTCCTCGTGAAGATTGCTTGACGTGAACAGCGTCGTGGAACTTGGCGTGTGGTGAGACCCGAACGGAACGGCCGAGTTCCCCTAAGGATACCGGAGCGCGGCGAAACGGCAAGAATTTCGGTGCTTGGGTACGCGAGCGGATTCGGTTATCCTGATAGGCTGAAGGTAGGGTCAGTGGTCCCAGGTGCAAGGCCCTGGTCTCGATCCCGCCTCCTTATGGAGAGGTGGCTGAGCGGCTGAAAGCGACGGTCTTGAAAACCGTTGAGGGTTTACCCCCTCCGTGGGTTCGAATCCCACCCTCTCCGCCATATTTTCCGGCGGTGAAGTCCTTGAGGACAGACTCCGGCACCATGCCCGCCCGCACGAAACGCCGTCTCAGCCTCTACGAACAGCTCGAGTCCCTGCCCGAAGGGCTGACGGGTGAAATCCTCGACGGCCAGCTCTATGCCCCGCCGCGCGGCATATCGGGGCAGCGTCGCGACTCGATCGCATCATTGCCCGGCACTTCGATGCGATCACCATCAATCTGGACCATCTGTGGGGGCCGCGTCCTTAGCGTCCCGTCGGACTCATCGCCGCTTCGCGGTCAGGTAAAGCGACTTGCCGGTCCCCCCTGGGGTAGGGCGCTCCTCAACGTCGAACAGCTCGGGCTTGCCCTTGATGAGATCGGACAATTTCTTGAATCCATAAAGCCGGGAATCGAAAGATGGCTGGATTTTTTGAAGATAGCTGCCGAATGTTCCGAGATGCGCCCAACCCGTATCGTCAACCGACTGTTCCAGCGCAGCCATCAGAAAAGCGGTCGGAAAGTCTGCTGGTGCGGCAATCGGCGACTGAGCACCGGCCGGCTTTTCGATCGGCAGCAGTGCCGCGGGAGATGGCTTGACCTCCGTTTGCTCGCCCGACACGGGCTTGCGCAGTACCTCGGTAAAGATAAATTTGTGGCAGGCGTTCCTGAAGGCTTCAGGCGTCTTTTGCTCGCCGAAACCATAGACAACCAGCCCTTCTTCGCGGAGGCGAACCGCGAGACCGGTAAAATCACTGTCACTCGTCACCAGACAGAATCCCTCGAACCGCCGGGTATAAAGCAGGTCCATCGCATCGATAATCATCGTACTATCAGTGGCATTTTTACCGCTGGTATAAGCAAACTGTTGAACTGGCTTGATCGAGAAGGTGTTGAGCACCTTTTTCCAGGACGCGCTTCCCGGTGACGTAAAATCGCCATAAATGCGCCTGACGGTGGCTTCGCCAAAACGCGCAACCTCTTCCAGCAGCCCCGCGATCACCGCGGCCTGGGCATTATCGGCATCGATCAGCACGGCGAGACGCTTCGCCGGCTCGTCGGCTTCGACCTTGACCAAAGTTCGTGCTTGCATCTGAATAGTAACTCTTTGAAGCAATTCATTTCGGGCATGAGCAGCCCGATGACGGCCTTGATCATCGTTTCGGTCAGCGGCGGCCTCTCCGCAACTGGAGGTCGAGGCTTTAGCCGGTGGCGATTCCCGAGATCTTAAAGAAAATCAGTGGTTCCTGCACGTCGAACCGGCTACGACCATGGCGTCCGCGCCACCCCGGAACATGAAAGTCCTCGACCGCTGTCGCGACGGCCAGCGTGCGAGGCTGCGTTGTCAGGGCTTCCAGCCCTGACCGTTCCAGTCCCGACGCCGTCAGGCCAGGATGGCCTGACGACGCACTTTCATGGTAAAGCCTCGACCTCCAGTGGCCGGAACGATGACCAAGCCCTTCTTTAAGGTGAACGGAACGAAGACCCGTCCGCCGGCGGCTGACAGGGATACATCCGCGCCAGGATATCCGGCACGACCCGCTCGACCGGGGCCGCGGGGTCCGGTTGACGGCGCAGTTCGGTCACCACCTTGCGGATGGTGACCTCGGCCGGCTCGCCCGCCGGGATGCACCAGTGCTCACCGCCGGGTCCAGCCGCGCCCGGTTTGCACCAGCAGGGGTTGGCGTACCATTCGCACATAGCCGCGTCCACGCCCCTGTTGCCGGCAGCGTAGCCGCGCTCACAGGCGGCGAGGACCTGAGCGACGGTGATGGCGGCGGGTGTTTCGGCGCCGGCCAGGAGCGGCGGCGCCAGGGCCAGGACGAGCAAACCCCCGGCAACGGCTATCCGTCGATACCCTGGTCGCAAGCGCTGCCCCCAGGTCAAGGGGTAGTCTTGGTCGATCTTGGGCATCGTCGATCCGCCTGGTAATGGTCGATGGTAGAGGATACCAGCGATGGGCATCCATCATCTCGGAAAGCGCCCGGCTTCGGGCTGCGCGGCTCGCACAACTTACAAGGATCGCTTTGATGAAATGAAGATCAAGCCGGCGTCGTGACACGGGAAGCAACGGTCACGGCTCAGGTGTGTCAAAATTGCGTCAAAGGTCAGCCTTGAGCACAAGTGGCGGGCCTCGTTCTTCGTCTGGTGTCCGGCTTGCAAAGAGAGACAACATGTTATCGGCAAAAGAGTTCGTCGATGCCCGGCTCTATCCGGATGAGCCGGCGCTGATTCAGGATGCACTGCGCCATCTGATGCGCGCCCGGCCGGACTTACGCATCGATCTCGCCGTACACAAATATAGGGTTGGTGAGGTCTCGCTTGCTAAGGCGGCGGAACTTGCGGGGATCAGTTGGGCGCAGATGAAAGACATCTTGCTGGAAAAGGGGGTTGCCCCCCGCTTAGGGCCGGACGACATCGACGACGCTCGCGACGAGGCGGAGGTTTTACGCTCGGCCCACCGGACTCTGCCGTGACCGTTATCGTCAATACCACGGTCATCTCCAATTTCGCTGTCATCGGGCAACTGGACATTTTGCGTAGGTTGTTCGGTTCGGTGATGATCGCGATAGAGGTTTATGACGAGTTGATGGCTTGGCAGACGTGCATCAGGCAAACACCTGGCTGAGTCGCATGATCGAGCGGGGTTTTCGATCGCCGTTGCGGGATCTGCAAGAGTTAATTCAAACATGAGAAATCGTGGATGATCCGAATGCGACGGCGAATCTCCAGGGTGCGTTGTCACTCCGGCCTCGCGGCCTCGCAGTCCACCAGCGATGGCGCGGGATTCGGTGGACTGCGCTGCGCTTGTCCACCCTACGGCCGGAACGACGATCAAGGCCGGCGAAACCGAGCGCCGGCAACAGAGTCTCCCGCAAGGACTTTTCGTGGATGAGAAGGGCTTTGCTGTCGACGGGTCAAACCCCGGCTTCCAACACGATGTCGCCGTCGCGCACCAGCACGCGCACCCGGCTGCCGTCAGGGCAGTCGCCGGTGACGATCGTCATGGCCAGCGGGTTCTCCAGTTGGCGCTCGACTTCGCGGCGCAGCGGCCGGGCGCCGTAGATGGCGTCGAAGCCGTCGGCGGCGAGTTTGTCGAGCACGGCGTCTTCGACCAGGACGTCGATCTTGCGCGTGGCCAGGCGCCGCACCAGTTCGTTGACGAAGAGCTGGGCGATGGCACGCACGTCCGCGGGCTTCAGGTAGTGGAAGACGATGACATCGTCCAGCCGCTTGAGGAACTCGGGTTTGCAGAATTTCCGGACCTCCTGCATGACCAGGTCGCGCGCCTCCGCATAGCTTGGGGTCGCGAACTGGACGAAGCCGATCGGGCGCTTGTCCAGCGACAGGGTCTCGGTGCCGAGGTTAGAGGTTCCGATCAGGATGCTGTTGCGGAAGGAGACGTGCGGCCTTGGGCGTCGGTGAGGCGGCCATCCTCCAGAATCTGGAGCGGCATGTTGAAGACGTCCGGGTGGGCTTTTTGGCCTCGATCGTAATCCCGGCCAGCGGCATGCGTAGTCAGGGCTTCCAGCCCTGACAGTGTCAGGCCAGGATGGCCTGACTACGCACCCGGCGAGCCCAATCGGCCGGAATCTTGATCGAGGCCGGCTTTTTCCATCTGGTGATGCTTCGCGTAGCGCGGGGCGATCCCCTGGAGAATCCAGATGGTCTCCTCGATCGAGGGCTCGCGCACCAGGATGGGGTGAAAGCGGCGCTCCAGCGCCTTTTCCGTCTCGACGAAGCGGTGGTATTCATCGAGCGTATCGGCGCCGATGACCGTCTCGCCGACACCGGCTTCCCCGATCAGCGCCGGGTTGTTCTTCTTGCGCCGGGACAGGGTCTGGATGACCTGGGCAATCTCCTCTTCGCTGCCGATCACCGGGTCCAGCTCACCGCGGCGGGCCAGCGCGGTCAGGTCGCGCGTGTAGCGCTCCAGGTGAAGGCGGTTCCGGGGCGGGCGATCTGTTAGCATTGACGGCCGTTCAGCTCATCAGTCATCAGTCACCGCGGCGAAGGTTATGTTCGTTTTCGGAAAGAAAAAGCAGCAGCAGACCGCGGAGTCGGAGATTGCTCCGCAGACAGGGGTCGACCCATCGACACCGTCCGAACCGGCGGATTTGGCCGCTGGGTCCGGGTCCGGCGCGTCGGGTCAGCCTGCCGACCTGGGCGTGCTGTCCACGGTCGATGAGGCGCCGGTGCCGCGGCGCGGGCTCTTTGCCCGGCTGGGCTTCGGGCGGCAGCGGCCGGAGCAGGAACTCGGCTGGATCCCTGGGCTGGTGTTGCCGCCTCCGGCGGAAGCGGCGGGCGAGGGCGGTGTTGCGACGCCCGCTGAGTCTCCGGCTGCGGTCAATGAAACGGCTGTTCAGCCGATCGTTGCCGAGGTTTCGCCGGAGGTCGGTGCGCCCGCCGTCAGTCAGGCAACCGCGATCGATCGGTTGCCCGCGGCTGAGGTTCGACGGCCCAGTGAGGCGAAGCCGGCGGCGGCCCCCGCGGTCGTCCTGCCGCGTACCGTCGTTGAGCCGTTCGTGGACGAGGAGTCGCCGGAGGTCAAGCTCGGCCTGTTCAAGCGGCTGCGTGAGCGGCTCACGCGCAGCCGCACCCAACTCGGCACCGGCCTGGGCAATCTGTTCCTCGGCCGCAAGCGGATCGACGATGAGTTGATGGAGGAGCTGGAGACGCTGCTGCTGACGGCCGACGTGGGAGTGGATGCCACCACCCGGATCATCGCGGATCTGACCGCGCGGGTGCGGCGCAAGTCGCTGGCCGATCCGCAGGCGCTGCTGGCGGCACTCAAACAGGCGCTGCGCGAGATCCTGGCGACCGCGCACGCGCGGGCCTGCCCCGCGGCACCCGGTCGGCCGCAGGTGATCCTGATGGTCGGCGTCAATGGCGCCGGCAAGACCACCACCATCGGCAAGCTCGCCAAGTTGCTGCAAGCGGAGGGCAACAGCGTCATGCTGGCGGCCGGCGATACCTTCCGGGCGGCGGCGGTGGAGCAGTTGCAGGCGTGGGGGGAGCGCAACCGGGTGCCGGTGATCGCGCAGAAGGGCGGGGCGGACTCGGCCTCGGTGATCTTCGACGCCTTGCAGGCGGCCACGGCACGCGGGATCGACGTGCTGATCGCGGACACCGCCGGTCGGCTCCACACCAAGACTAATCTGATGGACGAGTTGTCCAAGATCGCGCGGGTGATGCGCAAGATCGATCCGGATGCGCCCCATGAGGTGATGTTGGTGGTCGATGCCACGACCGGTCAGAACGCCTTGACTCAGGCGATCCAGTTTCACCAGACAGTGGGTTTGACCGGCATCGCGCTGACAAAGCTCGATGGGACCGCCAAGGGGGGCATCGTCTTCGCCATCGCCGAGCGGCTCAAGGTGCCGATTCGTTTTATCGGGGTGGGTGAGTCGATCGAGGATTTGCGGCCCTTCGATGCGGATGAGTTTCTGGATGCGTTGCTTAGTTGACGGAAATCGCCTGCGGGGTGACGCGTTGTCGGGTCGCGCCCGATGATCCGCTTCGATCATGTCTGGAAGCGCTACCCGGAGCGGGGCGACGCCCTGAGCGATGTCAGTTTCGAGTTGCAGGCCGGGGAGATGGTGTTCCTGACCGGGCACTCGGGGGCCGGCAAGAGCACACTGCTGCGTCTGATCGGTCTGCTGGAGCGGCCCAGTCGGGGTCAGGTGATCGTCAACGGGCGCAACCTCGCCACCCTGGCGCGCGGCCGGATTCCTTATCACCGCCGGCAGGTCGGCATGATCTTTCAAGATCATCGTCTGCTGCCTGATCGCAGCGTGTTCGAGAATGTTGCACTGCCTTTGGTGGTGACCGGGCTCGGTCCTAAGGAAGTGGGCCGCCGCGTCCGTGCCGCGCTGGACCAGGTGGGGCTCCTGAAGCGTGAACGCGCCCTGCCGGTGGCCCTCTCCGGGGGGGAGCAGCAGCGGGTCGGCATTGCCCGGGCGGTGGTCGCCCGGCCCCCGCTGGTGCTGGCCGATGAGCCGACCGGCAACCTGGACCCCGACCTGTCGCGTGAGATCTTCGAGCTGTTCGAGCGCTTTCATCAGGTCGGCGTCACGCTGATGATCGCCACCCACGATCTGGCACTGATCCACGCGCTGCACCACCGGACCTTTACCCTGAGCGAAGGCCGGCTGGTCAATGACTCGGGGGATGACTAGCCGCTATGGCCCGCCGACCACCGCGCCGTAGTCGCGCCCCCGACCTCCTGCAACTGCCCCAAGCGTGGCTGTCTCATCATGTCCAGAGTGCCATTGCCACGCTCGGACGGCTGCTGGGTGCTCCCCTGGCCACGGTGATGACGGTGGCCGTGATCGGGATTGCCCTGGCCTTACCGGCCGCGCTCTATGTGCTGACCGAGAACCTGCGCAATCTGGTCGGCAGTTGGGATCAGGCCGCCGCCATCTCATTGTTTCTCCATCGGGATATCAGCGACCAGGAGGCGGCGGCGGTGGCCGGCCGGCTGCGTGAGTGGCCGGAGTTCCAGCGTGTCCAGTTGATCGGTGCCGAACAGGCGCTGGCGGAGTTTCGTGAACAGGCCGGTTTCGCCGAGGCGCTGGCCCAGTTGACGACCAACCCCCTGCCGGCGGTGCTGGCGCTCTTTCCGCAGTCGGCGTACGCGGTGCCGGCGGAGATTCTCAATCTACAGGAACGGCTGGGTCAGTTATCGGAGGTCGACTTCGTGCGGGTGGACACCCAGTGGCTGTTGCGTTTTCAGGCCATCCTGGACCTGGCGCAGACCCTGGTCCTGTTGCTTGCCGGTCTGCTGGCCTCGGGTGTGCTGCTGATCGTGGGCAACACCATCCGGCTGGAGATTCAGAACCGCAGCGGAGAGATCGAGATCATGGAACTGGTCGGTGCCACGGCCTCCTTCATCCGGCGGCCGTTTCTTTACGCGGGGGCCTGGTACGGGCTGCTCGGCGGCCTGAGCGCCTGGTTCCTGGTCACACTCGCGGTGCTTGGGCTCCAGGGGCCGGTGGCGCGGCTCGCCAGCCTCTACCGCAGCGAGTTCCCGCTCGCCGGGCTTGGCCCGCTGGAACTCCTGACGATCCTGGGCGGCAGCATGCTGCTTGGGTTGGTGGGGAGTTGGATCGCGGTCAACCGGCATCTGCGCGGGGTCGAGCCTGATTGATTTGAGCAGCGGTCCGGGCTTGCCAGGATCTGTTCAGAGTCCGGCCGGGGTGCCAGTGTGGCCATCAACTGAACAGATATTGCCGGTTCATATCCAGACAGTCTGGCGAGGGATGACCAAAAATTAATGCCCTGGTAACGTCTTCGGTCAAGCAACATAAAATAATGAAAAATATGGCAAATATTCTCATATCGTCAGAGTGTATCGGAAAGATCGGAATATTCGATGTCTGATTGGTCCGGATTGCCCTTGTACAAACCCGTGACTTTGCCTAAAGTCTACTCAACCTCTGACGCAGCGCGGACGACAAGCCCGACGATCTGACGCTGGCTAATTACAGAGTAAACTGCTAGGATTTGTTTCAAGTCCAAATTTTAAGGTGATCAGCACATGGCTAAAGATTTCGCCCTCATGCCGACCGGCAACATTGATGCGTACATCAGCGCCTCCTACCAGATCCCGGTGCTGACTCCCGAAGAAGAGCGCGATCTGGCCGAGCGTCTGCGCGACCATGGGGATATGGACGCCGCGCGCCGGATGGTGATGTCGCACCTGCGCTTCGTGATTCGCATCGCCCGCGGTTATCTCGGTTACGGTCTGCCCCTTCCGGACCTGATCCAGGAAGGAACGGTTGGATTGATGAAGGCGGTGCGGCGTTTTGAGCCCGATATGGGCGTACGCCTGGTGTCCTTCGCGGTGCACTGGATCCGCGCCGAGATTCACGAATACATTCTGCGTAACTGGCGCATCGTCAAGGTGGCGACGACCAAGGCGCAACGGAAGCTCTTCTTCAACCTGCGCAGCGCCAAGAAGCGCCTGGGCTGGTTCACCCGCGAGGAAGTGGAGTCCGTGGCCGCCGACCTGGGGGTCAAGCCGGCGACGGTGCTGGAGATGGAGTCCCGGCTGTCTAACCAGGACCTCGCATTCGACGGGTACGACGACGACGAAGACGATGCCCCGTCCGCGCCTTCGACCTATCTGCCCGACATGCGCATGGAGCCGTCGAAGATGCTTGAAATCGAAGACACCGAGCGCGACGACAAGGAACGGCTCTATGCCGCCATTCAGGGCCTGGATGAGCGCAGCAAGGTGATTCTGCGCGAGCGCTGGCTGAACGAGAAAAAGCAGACGCTGCACGACCTGGCGCAGCAGTTCAATGTCTCGGCGGAGCGCATTCGTCAAATCGAAAAGAATGCGATGAAGAAACTGCGTCTCCAACTGGAGCTGTAGCCGACGGGCCGGCGATCCTGCGCCGGCACTTCCCAAGACCTGGCCCGCCCTGTGCGGGCCTTGGTGTGTCTGGGTGTTCCGTCAGGGAGGTTGAGGTGGAGAGCGATTGTTCTCTCAAGTGTGCAACCAGGACGCGACTGCTCGGGCGTCTCGTGGATCGGGTGTGCAAGGCCCGGTCCGAGATTCACGGTTTCGGGTGCTTCGCCCGCGTCGGTTTCGACGCGGGTGATTTCATCGGCACCTACGAAGGACCCGAGGTCGAGGAGGACGGAACCTATGTTCTGTGGATTTACGACGCCGCGGGCGGCGTGCTCAGTGCGCGCCGCGGGAGTAATCTGCTGCGCTGGCTGAACCATAGCGATGACCCCAATGCGGAGTTCGACCGGTTCGATCTTTATGCGTCGCGCGCCATCGCGCCCGGCGAGGAGATTACCATCGACTACGCCGGGATTTCCTGAGAGAGAACGATTTCTTAGCGCAGAATCAGATCCCCCGAATGCTGCCGGAGCCCAGCGATGCAAGACCGCCCCCAGATCACCACCGCGATTCCCAAACACCGATATGAAATCGGCGGTTATGCCGCCACCCTGCTCGGCGAGATTGTCGCGGGTGACGCCCGGACCTATCGCTATATTCTCGCCTTTGTGCGTCAGGGCCAGCGCGAGCCGGTGTTTTATGTTTGTGCCGAGCCGGCCGCACCGCCGGATCGGGCGGACGGTGCCTACCAGTTGCGTGTCGTCAGCGAGGCTCTCACCGAGGTGGTGGATCGCGACGATCGGTGGGGCGATCTGGAGACCTTTACCGATCAGGCCCTCAAACTCGGCGCCCAGGCGCTGGGGCTGCAGCGCGACCCGATCGTGAAGCGCCTGTAGCCGAGGCGGTGAAGGTCGAAAAAGTCGGCCGCTGATTTGACCGTCCAGCAGGTCGCGGCTACAATATTGGGTCTGATTCGGGCGCGTAGCTCAGCGGGAGAGCATCCCCTTCACACGGGGAGGGTCGCAGGTTCGATCCCTGCCGCGCCCACCAATTCCGCGTCTCAAGTGAACCAGCTTCGGCTGGTTTTTTCTTGGGCGGTTACTATAGCCATCGGACGTGATAACCGGACGTAGGGGCGGGTTTCAAACCCGCCCCTACACCAGGGCTCTGTCCGGATATCAGGTACGAAGGCTATATATACGGGTGATGATGGATCGCTGCGACACGGACTGGCAAGGCGAGGTCGTCACCGAAGCCCGCCGTCCCGTTCTCCAGCCTTAAACCATCACCCTCACGAGATGCCCGCATGACCGTTCACATTGTCGCCCGTTTCATCGCCCGCCCGGAGTGCGTGGACGAACTGCGTACCCTCTTGCTGGGCATGTTGGAGCCGACGCGCCAGGAGTCCGGTTGTCTGCGTTATGAATTGCTTCACAATGCAGCGGACCCGACCGACTTCACCTTTGTCGAGGAATGGGCGGACGCCGCGGCGATCAACGCCCACCTTGAAACCCCGCACCTCAACGCCTTGGTGGCGCAGTCCCAACCCCTGTTGGCGGCTGCCTTGGACGTGCGTCGCTACGCCGTGTGCTGAGACTTTGCTCAGGTCTTCCACGAACTCCGGCTGGAATACCGCGAGGCGTTTGCTTTCAGGCTTCAACGCCAACCTGCTCCGCCAAGTCCAAGATAGACGGGGCGGCAAATCCTCTGAACGTGCCCTGGCCAGTGCGCCAGCAGACGCTCGGCGTTCTTGGGTGATCGCAGCAGGTGGACGGTTTCCAACAGGCGGATGCCCGCAGGGCGATCCGCCGGTACGCGGGCGCTTAAGCGGCGGAACCGCACGCGTCGTTCTGCCCGACGCGGGTCGCTCGGGTATGATCGTACGCCGTCGGTCGATCAGGTTTCGTGATTACAACGAGTATGGATCGCCACTATGGTGTACAACCCGCAGCGCGCACTCGAACTGCTTCGCGTCGGTTCCGGAATCCCCAATGCCCGGTTTCGTGAGGGGCAGGAGGACGCGATTCGCGCGGTCGTCGCCGGGGCGGGGCGCCTGCTCGTAGTTCAGAAGACGGGCTGGGGCAAGAGTTTCGTCTACTTCATCGCCGTCAAGCTGCTGCGCGAAGCTGGGCAGGGTCCGGCGTTGCTCATTTCGCCGCTGTTGTCGCTCATGCGGAACCAGATTGCCGCCGCAGCGCGCATGGGTGTGCGGGCCGAAACCATCAACTCGGACAATGAGGATGACAGGCCGCAGATCGTCGCCCGCCTCCTCGCTGACGCGTTCGATATCCTGCTCATCCACCCAAAGCAACTGGCGAGTGCACGCTTCGTCCGCGAGGTACTGGCAGGCGTGGCCCCACGGATATCACTGCTGGTCATCGACGAGGCCCACTGTATCTCCGACTGGGGCCACGACTTCGTGCCCGAGTACCGGCTGATTGAGCGTATCAGCCGGACCCTGCCGCCGAACCTGCGTGTGCTGGCGACCACCGCAACGGCCAATAGTCGGGTCTTGGACGACCTGCTGACCGTGCTCGGCCCTAATCTTGCCATCTCGCGTGGTGACCTGAGCCGGCCCTCCTTGGCGCTCCAAACCATCCATCTCCCGGGTCAAGGCGAGCGACTGGCTTGGTTGGCGGAGCAATTGCCGAACCTGCCCGGCAGCGGCATCGTCTACACCCTCACGAAGCGCGATGCGGTCCAGGTGACTAACTGGCTGCGCTCACGTGGCCTTAACGTCGCCGCCTACACAAGCGATACTGGAGAGCGTCGGCCCGAGTTAGAGCAGGCTCTTCAGGACAATCGGGTCAAAGCGCTGGTCGCTACTACCGCCCTGGCTATGGGATATGACAAACCGGACCTCGCATTCGTCATCCACTACCAGACACCGGGATCGGTCGTCGCCTACTACCAACAGGTCGGCCGTGCTGGGCGCGCCCTGGACGCCGCCTACGGTGTCCTGCTCAGCGGCAATGAAGAGAATGACATCAACGACTTCTTCATCGAGAGTGCGTTCCCGACAGAGCGCGAGGTCGCAACCGTCCTGGCCGAGTTGGAACGCCATGCGAGCGGCCTGTCCGTCCCGGATCTGGAGACCCGCGTCAACCTGAGCCGCGGCCGAATCCAGAAGACCATGGATTTGCTGTCCCTGGAGTCCCCGGCACCGATCGTCAAGCAGGGCACAAAGTGGCAACTGACCGCCGCACGGCTGGGGCAGGGGTTCTGGGAACGCGCAAGACGCCTGACCGAACTGCGCCGCGCCGAGCAGCAGCAAATGCAGGAATACGTCAGCCTGGAGTCCGGACACATGGAGTTCCTGATTCGCGCCCTGGACGGCGAGCCGGGCGTGATCCAACGCCCAGTGCTGCCGCCGCTCCCTAAGACGGCACCCGTCGACCTCGTGCGCAAGGCGACCGCATTCCTGCGCCGTACCAGCCTGCCCATCGAGCCGCGCAAGCGGTGGCCGACCGGCGGCTTGCCACACTTCGGGGTCAGCGGCAACATCGATCTCAACCACCTGGCCGAGCCGGGCCGATGCCTGTGCGTCTGGGGCGATGCCGGCTGGGGCGATCTGGTGCGTCAGGGAAAGTACCGGGACCACTACTTCTCCGACGATTTGGTTACTGCCTGTGTCGCGTTGCTTCAGACCTGGCATCCGGAACCCGCACCCACCTGGGTCACCTGCATCCCTTCGCTGCGACACCCCGCGTTGGTGCCGGATCTGGCCCGGCGGCTTGCAAAGGCGCTCGGACTCCCGTTTCACGCGGTCCTTGAGAAGACCGCCGAACGGCCGGCACAAAAGACCATGGCCAACAGCACCCAGCAGGTCCACAACATCGACGGATCGCTGGGTATCCGCCAAGCACTCCCCACCGGACCTGTTCTGCTCGTCGATGACATGGTGGACTCGCGCTGGACCCTCACCATCGCGGCCTGGCTGCTGCGCCGACACGGCAGCGGTCCGGTCTGGCCGCTGGGCCTGGCGCTAACCGGACATGACTGATGAACGACCCACTCTCACCTAACACCCAAGCCATCCTGCTCCTGACCGCGCCGCTCATCATCGGGCGGGGCAAGACCGCCGCCGATCTCCTGACCCCAGGCCAGTACAAACGGGTCGCCCAGTCCCTGCGCGAGCAAGAGCGCCAGCCGTCGGACCTGCTCGGGCCGAACGCCGCGACCCTCTGCGCAGCCCTGGGTGAGGCGTGTGCCCCTCAGATCGATTGCGAGCGACTGCGTACTTTGCTCGATCGCGGCTTTCAGTTGAGTCAGGCGCTCGAGCGCTGGCACGCCCGCGCCATCTGGGTTGTCAGTCGTGCCGATGCCGCCTATCCCCGACGACTCAAGTCGCGGCTCAGGGACGACGCGCCGGCGATCCTCTATGGCTGCGGGAACCCGCTGCGGCTCGAAACCGGCGGGCTCGCCGTCGTCGGCTCGCGCCATGTGGATCAGGCCCTGATCGAGTACACCGAAGGCGTCGGCCGACTCGCCGCCAAGGCCCGCCGGACGCTGGTCTCCGGCGCCGCTCGCGGCATCGACCAAGCCGCCATGCGCGGGGCACTTCAGGCGGAAGGACAGGCCATCGGCGTTCTCGCGGACAGTCTGGAGAGCACCGCCCTCAATCGCGAGCATCGCAACCTCCTGCTGGAGGAGCGATTGGTGCTGATTTCCCCCTATGACCCCTCGGCCGGCTTCAACGTCGGCAACGCCATGCAGCGCAACAAGCTCGTCTACGCCCTGGCCGACGCCGCCTTGGTCGTCAGTTCGGATTATAAGAAGGGCGGCACCTGGGCTGGGGCCAGTGAGCAATTGCAGAAGTATCGACTGGTTCCCGTCTATGTCCGCACCACCGGGGAGACGAGCCAAGGGCTCCAAGCTTTGTTACAGGCAGGGGCCTTGCCCTGGCCTGAGCCCAAGATAGCCGAGGACCTGATCGAAGTGCTAAGCGCCGATGCCGAATGGGCCCGACCGTCGCGGGATCAAGGCGTCGTGGCACCCGGCGCACCGAATCTCCCGCTTCAGGCGACAAACACCAGCACGGAATTGGGGGCAGTCAGTCCGAGCGATGGAGTAAAGGTATCGGGAACCCGTCTGACCCCCGCAGAGGAACTGTTTGCAACCGTGCGGTCACTGATCGAACGGATGCCTGAGCCAAAGACCGAGGCCGAGATTGCCGATGAGTTGAACGTACCGGCGGCACAGGCAAAGAAATGGCTGGCGCGGTTGATGGAGGAGGGGGTGGTGGAGAAAACGGTGCGGCCGGTGCGGTATCGGGCGGCGGCGGACCGGCCGGTGCAGGGCAGTCTGTTTGGCTAGGTCGATTACGAAGGTATGGCCGAGGCCTGAAAAGTTGAGATCAACGTTGCGGTCGTGGCAGTACCCGGCGCATCTGCTCGGCGATGGCCGCGTCAACCATGGCGAGCAGCGCCTGTTGTTCGTCGGTAGTGTTAGGAACCTGGATCAATGATGACAACGCCGGCCGCTGGAGATAGCTTCATAGTCGCAATGCAATGTCATCAGCGCGCCGGAGTGTTACTCTGGGTTAGAACGCCGTGCCCCCGCAGGGCCTTAGCGGTGTCCACACACGCGAATCCGGTTCGCCGGACCAGCGGTGGCACCAATCACCTGACTGATAGAGGCTCATCATGCACATCCGGGTCGGTTATGAATTGATCTATGACTGCCCGCAGCCGACACCGATGCTGTTGTCGCTGCACATTCATTTCACGCGCGCTTCCGATCTGGTGGTGCCCGATCATCTGATCACCCGTCCGTCCGTCCCGATCACCGCCTACCGCGACAGCTTCGGCAACTGGTGCAGCCGGATCGTCGCGCCCAAGGGTGAACTGCGGTTGTCGACCGATGCGGTGGTGAACGATCGGGGTGAGCGTGATCCGGTCGTCCCCTCAGCTCACCAGCACCTGGTGCAGGAACTGCCGGAAGAAACGCTGTTGTTCCTCCTGGGCAGCCGGTATTGCGAAACCGATCTGCTGTCCGAGGCGGCCTGGGCGCTGTTCCACACGGCGCCCCTGGGTTGGGGGCGCGTTCAGGCGATTTGCGACTTTGTGCATCAGCACATCACCTTTGGTTACGAGCACGCCCGGGCGACCCGAACAGCCTGGGAAGCCTTCAACGAGCGGGTTGGTGTCTGCCGCGATTTTACGCATCTGGCGGTCGCCTTCTGCCGCTGCATGAATATTCCGGCCCGCTACTGCACCGGCTACCTGAGCGATATCGGTCAGCCGCCGCCCTATAGCCCGATGGATTTCGCCGCCTGGTTCGAAGTCTTCCTGGGCGGCCAGTGGCATACCTTCGACGCCCGCAACAACTCACCGCGGATCGGCCGGGTGTTGATCGCGCGCGGCCGCGATGCGGCGGATGTCGCGCTCACCAATACCTTCGGCCCTAATACGCTGAAGAGTTTCCAGGTGTGGACCCATGAGGTCAACGCGGGGGCCTGATCGGCCGGCGGCCGGCGTGAGTCTGAACCGTCATTCCGGCAGGATGCCGGAATCCAGAGCCATGGATGGTACCTCTCAGCGCGCACGGACCTAACGGCTGCACTCGCCGAAAATGCGCGCTTCGCAGGTGGCGCACACCGATTTGTCCAGTTTCTGGTAGATCCCGCGGATCGCCGCCTCCTTGGACTGGAAGACGTTGCGCTCATCGCGCTCGTGCATACAACCACACTGATCCAGCATGTCCCACACGCGCTGTTTGACCTGGATCAGATACATGCCGCCGCCGTCGGCGCGGCGCTGCTGGGCCTCGTCGGTCAGCGCCTCGGCGCCTTGGAGGTCGACGAAGTTGATCCCGCTGGCGATCAGGGCAAGGTGTTTCTGCTCAGGATGCTCGGCACGCAGGCGATCAAAGGCGTCCTGGACATGGGGGACCGAGCCGAAGAAGAGCGATCCGTCGATGCGCAGGAAGCGCAGTTGCGGACATTGCGTGAGTTCAGGATCGCTGGAGAAGGCGCGGCCCGGCAGGTGCGGGTCCGGCGTACGGGTGACGATGCGCGGGCGCGAGGTGCGCTCCAGATAGAGCACTAGAGACAGCAGCACACCGGCAAAGATGGCGAACGTCAGTTCCAGGAAGAGCGCGGCGGCGAAAGTGACCAGGAAGACCGAGGTCTCACGCCTGGACGAATGCAGGATGTGACGGATCTCCTTGAAGTCGATCAGCCCCCAGGCGACCAGGAAGAGCACGCCGGCCATGGCCGCCTTGGGCAGATAGCTCGCCAGCGGTGCGACCAGGAGCACGATGGCCATCAGGAACACACCGCCCAGGATCGCGGCCAGCGGGGTCCGGGCACCGGCCTCGTAATTGACACCGCTGCGGTTGAAGGAGCCGGTGGCGACATAGCCGGAAAAGAAGGAGCCGGCGATGTTGGATAGACCCTGACCGATGAACTCCTGATTGCCGTCGATGCGGTAACCGCCGCGGGCTGCCAGTGAGCGCCCGATCGAGACCGCCTCGGTCAGTGCAAAGAGGGTGACCGCCAGCGCCGTGGGTGCCAGGTCGCGGATGTTTTCCAACGTCAGCGTGGGAGCCGACAGCGGCGGCAGCGTGCTGGGCAGCGCCCCCACGGTGGCGATGGCGTCGCCGAAGAAGTCGCCGAACCAGCGGTTCATGGCGGTCGCGAGCAGACTCCCCACCAGCATGGCCACGATCATGTAGGGGATGCGCGGGACCCAGCGTTTGACCGCGATGCCGGTCAGCAGGGTCACCGCGGCGACCAGGGTCTCCGCGGGGCTGATCTCGATCACGTGTCGCCCGAACTCGATGAGAATCTCATGGAGGTGTCCGGCACTGTTCATGTCGACGCCAAAGAAGTATTTGAGCTGCTTCGCCGCGATCAGCACGGCCGCGGCGGCGGTGAAACCGACCACCACCGAGTGCGAGATAAAATTGACCAGGGCGCCCATCCGCGCCAGGCCCAGGGAGAGTTCGATGACTCCGACCATGAAGGTGAGTGTCAGGGCCAACATCACGTAGTCTGCCGACCCCGGTGTCGCAAACCCGGACAGGGCGGAGAACAGCACCACCGAGGCGGCCGTGGTCGGACCTGATACCAGGTGCCGCGACGACCCGAAGAGCGCGGCGATGATGGCCGGGATCATGCCGGCGTAAAGTCCGTACTGCGGCGGCATGCCGGCGATGACGGCGAAGGCGACGCCTTGCGGCAGCACGACGATGGCGCCGGTCAGGGCGGCAATAAGGTCGGCCTTGGCATCGCGGCGGGTCAGGCCCGGCGCCCATTTCATGAAGGGCGTCAGCCAGCTCAGGGCGGGGTTTAGTACGAACCGGGTCATGTCGTGAGTCCTGCGAAGGCGGTCGGCTGCACGGGCGGGCGGGGTGGCGCCGGGCGGGTATGGCAGCGTCGAACAGTAGTAGAAAACGCTAATGTTCTCAAGTGTGGCGTATGGGAGGCCGTCGGCCGTCATGATGCGCGCCATGGTTCGTGGGGCATCATGGGTCGATCGGGCAAGGGTCCGGCATCTTACCGATAACTATGCGATCATTGTGGACTTCCCCACCCATCGAAGATCGGATGAATCCATGAACCAAACCACCGCCCCATTACGCTACAACACCCTTTCACAACTTTTCCACTGGTCTGTCGTGCTGATGCTGGTTGGACTCGTCGTGACCGACAGTCTGCGCGACGGTGCGCCCAAGGAGTCGGCCTTGCGCACCGAGTGGCTCCATTTACACGAATCGATTGGTATCTTGCTGTTCCTGGTCGTGATCGCGCGCATTCTCTGGAGCCGCCTCAGTCCCCAGCCGGCGCCGTTGCCCGCCCCCCAATGGAGCCTGATCGCGGCCAAGCTGACTCACCTGTTGCTCAACCTCGCCACCCTGTTGATCCCGGTCTTCGGATACCTGCGGGTGGTTTCCAAGGAAGGCCGCTTTGCCGATTTCTTCGGTACCCAACTACCCTCACTGGTCGCTCCCTCCGCGCAGCTGAATGAGGCCATGCACATCTTCCACGGCGAGCCCATGGAGTTCTTCCTGTACTCGCTGGTCGGGCTGCACGTGGCCGCTGCACTGTGGCATCAGTACGCCCGCCGCGACGGCACCCTAGAGCGCATGCTGCCCTGGGGGCGGCCGGCGGCTTAGGCTCGGGCAGTAAGAATTCAAAAAGCTGCTTGCCAACGTCCACATCGGGGACCCGACTGTCGGGTCTCCGGTGTGGGCACGGCTGTCCACTCGTCTATGAGGAGATCGACGATGCACTTAGACCCCTTCATGACCGCCCTCGGATTCGAGGGCGAGATCACTGGCCCCGGTCAGGCGCGGATGCGGGTTCAGCTCAAGCCCGAGCATCTGAACAACTGGGGCTCAGCCCACGGCGGCTTGCTGTTCACCTTGGCCGACTCGGCCTTCGCCCTGGCCTCCAACTCACACGGACCGCTGGCCGTGTCCTTGAGCGCCCACATGGAGTATTTCAAGGCGACCGCGGTCGGCGACACCATCGAGGCGGTCGCCCGCGAAGTCAGCCTGACCCGCCGGACCGGGGTCTATCAGGTGGAGGTGCATCGCGGCGTTGAACTGATCGCGCTCTTCACCGGAACTGTCCACCGCAAAAAAGCCTGAGCTTCAGCGCCGCGGCAGCAAGGTCTTCTTGCCCATGGCGTCGAGGCAGACGAAGCGGATGTGGGTCTGGAAGATGGCCTCCTCGGTGCCGGTCTCCAGGTCATCGGCGTAGACCTGCACCTCGTATTCCACCGAGGTCTTGCCCGCGTGGCGCTCGCGCACGTCGAAGCGCAGCACGGCGCCCTGATGCACCCCGCGGCGGAACTCCACCTTGTCCATGCTCACCGTGACGAAACTGCACCCTGGATAGTCGCGGCTGGCCGCGATCCAGGAGATCTCGTCCACCCACATGAGCGTAAAGCCCCCAAACAGATACCCGAAGTGATTGAGGTGCTCGGGCCGCACGACCTTGTAACTTTCCACGTTGCTATCCTCGGTGTTCCGTAGCGAACACGCTGGGGTTCTATCCTCAAATCGAGCGGTTAGCGCTCAGCTGCCAGCCTCGTAGGGCCAGTATGTTACTGCGAAAGCGCGCCGCGACCGCGCGGAAGCGGCCTCCGGCGCAAAGGCCTCGATCAAGATTCCGGCCACTTGGGCTCGGCGGGTGCGTAGTCAGGCCATCCTGGCCTGACACCGTCAGGGCTGGAAGCCCTGACTACGCACGCCGCTGGCCGAGATTACGATCAAGGCCAGCGTAAAATTCAAGTCACGATAGCCAACCAGGAGTATTCTGCCGCGCGCGCCCCGTCCTGCCAATGTCGGCGGGCAAAACGCGCGGTACAGCCTAAAGGAGACGCTCGTGGTCGGACATTCTGCAGTCGATTGGGTGGATATCGTCGTCGTGATCGGCTACCTGCTGACCACCGGCTATTTGGGCTGGCTCGGGTATCGGCGCACCCGGACGGCGGCGGACTATCTGGTCGGCGGGCGCTCGGTCCACCCGGTCATCATGGCGGTGTCCTATGGGGCCACCTTCATCTCCACCGCGGCCATCGTGGGTTTCGGCGGGGTCGCCGGACTCTTCGGCATGAGCCTGATGTGGCTCACCTTCGTCAACATCGCCATCGGCATCCTGCTGGCCTTTACCGTGCTGGGGGAGCCGACCCGGCGCCTGGGCCACCGGCTGGGCGTGCATACCTTCCCGGAGCTGCTCGGTGCGCGTTATCAGAGCAAGGGTGTCCAGGTGTTCGCCGGGCTGCTGATCGTCCTGTTCATGCCGCTTTACTCGGCGGCGGTGATGACCGGCGGCGCCGTCTTCGCCGCCACCCAGTTCGGGGTGGAGTTCGAGGTGGCGCTGCTGGTGTTCGCACTGATCACTGCGGCCTATGTGATCCCCGGCGGGCTCAAGGCGGTGATGTACACCGATACCTTCCAGGGCTTGATCATGATCCTGGCGATGGCCTACTTGCTGTGGTTTACCTACACGAGCCTGGGCGGGGTCGAGCCGGCGCACCGGTACCTGACCGAGATGGCCGATCTGGTGCCCGCGCCCTTGCAGGCCATGGGTCACCAGGGCTGGACCGCCATGCCCAGGTTCGGCTGGGGGGCGGCCGGCTACGACCTGTGGTGGACCGTGGTCACGGCGATCATTCTGGGGGTCGGTATCGGCGTGCTGGCCCAGCCTCAGTTGGTGGTGCGTTTCATGACCGTGCGCAGTCGCCGCGAACTGGATCGGGCGGTGCCGATCGGCGCCATTTTCATCCTGCTGATGGTGGGGACGCCCTACCTGGTCGGCAGCCTGTCCAACGCCTGGTTCGCCCAGCATGGGCCGCTGCTCAAGGGTCAGGTGGTCAAGGTAATCGACGCCGAGCGCAGTCATGCGCTGGTGGGCCTGATGAAAGAAACGGCGCCCGGCCGTTGGGAGCCGATGATCAACCCCAAAACCAATCAGCCGGCGACGGCGCCCATGGTCGTTGCCGCGCATGAGCCCGCCCAGGACGTTCACGGCGCGACCCTGGACCTGGTCAGCGGGCGCGCGCCGTCGGTGGTCTATGCCAAGGGCGATGCCGACCAGATCATCCCGACCTTCATCAGCACGGCGCTGCCGCGCTGGTTCGGACTGGTGTTCTTCCTGGCCCTGCTGGCGGCGGCCATGAGCACCATGTCGAGCCAGTTTCATACCATCGGGACCGCCGCCGGGCGCGATCTGTATGAGCGACTCACCGGCCGGCACGGCAGGGAACCCAGCGTGCTGGTGATGCGCATCGCGATCATGCTGGGCCTGCTGGTGGCCGTGAGCATCAGCTATAACGTGCGCGAGGAGTACGTGATCGCCCGGTTTACCGCGATCTTCTTCGGCCTGTGCGCCGCGAGCTTCCTGCCGGCCTATATCGGAGGCCTCTTCTGGCGGCGCGCGACCCGTGCCGGGGCCCTGGCCTCAATGACGGTCGGGATGTTGGTCTCGCTGTGCTGGCTCCTGCTGGTCAAGACCAAGGAGGCGAGCGCCATCGGGTTGGTGCAACTGGTCACCGGCGGCAAGACCAGCATCCTGGCGGACTCTCCCAACTGGCCGTCGGTGGACCCGATCATCATCGCGTTGCCGCTGTCGATCCTGACCCTGGTGTTGGTCAGCGCTTTGACCAAGGCATCCGATCCGCAGCATTTGCGTCGGTGTTTCCCTGAGGAGTAAGGCCGGTAGCCCGGATCCAGCAGGTTCCAGGCACTTTGTCGGTTCGCCGCGTCATCAATCTGCAATTTAACTGCGCTGGATCTAGAAAAATAGGGGTGAACCTGGGGTATTCTTGCGCCGCCCGCTTGGGGCAGTCATCACGATAAGCAAACGGGGGCACCCATGACGGGGCATTCTGCGGTGGGTTGGGTCGATATTGTCGTCATCCTGGGGTATCTGCTGACCACGGTCTATCTGGGCTGGCTCGGCTACCGGCGAACGCGGACCGGGGCGGACTATCTGGTTGGCGGGCGCTCGGTCCACCCGATCATCATGGCGGTGTCCTATGGGGCCACTTTCATCTCCACCGCGGCGATCGTGGGTTTCGGCGGGGTCGCCGGGCTCTTCGGCATGAGTCTGCTGTGGCTAACCTTTCTCAATATCGGGGTGGGCATTCTGCTGGCCTTCACCCTGCTCGGTGAGCCGACCCGGCGTCTGGGACACCACCTCGGTGCGCACACATTCCCGGAGCTGCTGGGCGCGCGCTACCAGAGCAAAGGGATTCAGATCTTCGCCGGGCTGCTGATCTTTGTCTTCATGCCGCTTTATTCGGCGGCGGTGATGACCGGCGGCGCCGTCTTCGCCGCCACCCAGTTCGATGTGGATTTCGAGGTGGCCCTGCTGGTGTTTGCCCTGATCACCGCGGCCTATGTGATTCCCGGCGGGCTCAAGGCGGTGATGTACACCGACACCTTCCAAGGGCTGATTATGATACTGGCCATGGCTTATCTGCTGTTCTTCGCCTACACGAGCCTGGGCGGAGTCAGCGCGGCGCATCAGTATCTGACCGGGATGGCCGACCTGGTGCCGGCGCCCCTGCAGGCCATGGGTCACCAGGGCTGGACCGCCATGCCTAAATTCGGCTGGGGGGCGCCCGGCTATGACCTGTGGTGGACCGTGATCACGGCCATCATCCTGGGGGTCGGCATCGGCGTCGTGGCCCAACCCCAGTTGGTGGTGCGTTTCATGACGGTGCGCAGCCGCCGCGAACTGGACCGGGCCGTGCCGATCGGGGCGGTTTTCATCCTCTTCATGACGGGTACCCCCTTCGCCGTGGGCAGCCTGTCCAATGCGTGGTTCGCCCAGCACGGGCCCCTGCTCAAGGGGCAGGTCGTCAAGGAGATCGACGCGGAACGCAACCACGCACTGGTCGGGCTGATGAAGGAAACATCACCCGGGCGCTGGGAGCCGGTCATCAACCCCAAGACCAATCAGCCGGCGACGGCGCCCATGGTCGTTGCCGCGCATCAGCCTGCGCAGGACGCCCAGGGCGCCCCCCTGGACCTGGTCAGCGGGCGTGCACCCACGGTGGTTTATGCCAAGGGTGACGCCGACCAGATCATTCCGATCTTCATCAACACGGCTCTGCCGCGCTGGTTCGGGCTGGTGTTCTTCCTGGCCCTGTTGGCGGCGGCCATGAGCACCATGTCGAGTCAGTTCCACACCATCGGTACTGCCGCCGGGCGTGATCTCTATGAACGCATCACCGGCAAGCACGGCACTGAGCCGAGCGTCTTGGCCATGCGCATCGCCATCGTGATCGGCCTGTTGGTGTCCGTGAGCATCAGCTATAACGTGCGTGAGGAGTATGTGATCGCCCGTTTCACCGCGATCTTTTTCGGTCTCTGTGCTGCCACCTTCCTGCCGGCCTATGTCGGCGGGCTGTTCTGGCGGCGAGCGACCCGTGCCGGGGCCTTGGCCTCGATGACGGTCGGGATGCTGGTCTCGTTGTTCTGGCTCCTGCTGGTCAAGGCGAAGGAGGCCGGCGCCATCGGCTTGGTGCAACTGGTTACCGGCGGCAAGACCAGTCTCCTGGCGGATTATCCCAATTGGCCGTCGGTGGACCCGATCGTCATCGCACTGCCGCTGGCGATTCTGACCCTGATCCTGGTCAGCGCTTTTACCAAGGCATCCGATCCGCAGCATCTGCGTCGGTGTTTCCCCCAGTACGCGGCTCCCCAAGCCACAACCCGTTAGCCTGAACCGACCGGAGACACCCCATGCTCGGTATCGCTGATCCCCTGGTCCTGGCCGCCTTTCTGGGCTGCATCGCGGTTACCGCGGTGAGCGTCCTCTACGGCATCCTGCGGCGCAACACCGCTGTCGATGAAGTGACGGCGGAGGACCGTGCCTGGGCCATTGAAGAACAAAAGGTGGAAGATGAACTCTAATACAACCCGAGCCGCCGCCGCGGCCATCGCATTGGGTGCGTTCGGCACCGTGGCGATCACGCCGGCGACAGCCGATCAAACCTGGGGTGCATTCAGTGCGGGGGCCGATATGCGTCTGCGCGAAGTGTACGTCGCAAATATCGGGCTCAACGACCAACTCCTGACGCCCACGGGGAACGTCACGGGTCAACAAAACCCCACCGCGAATCGAGTTTTTCAGCGCTACCGTTTTCGCGGTTGGGGTCAATATGCCCCCAGCGAGCATTTCGCGCTGGCCGCCCGGTTGATGTGGGAAGGCCGTCATTACACGCTGCCCCCGGAGAGCGCCTTTGCGCCCGGATATGGATTCGAGAAGTGGTACAGCGGTGGTATCCTATTCGATTCGCTGACCTTGGATTTCAAGAAGATCTTCGACAGTGGATTCTCACTCAAGGCCGGGCGTCAGGACCTCATCCTCGGCAACGGCTGGCTGGTGCTGGACGGTACGCCGATCGACGGATCGCGCACCATCTACATGGATGCCGCGCGGGCGACCTACGCGGCGGACGCGATCAAGACCACCTTCGACCTGATCTACATCAACAACTACCCCAACACGGACCGCTTCCCCACGCCATTGAACGGCACGATCGAGGACCAGACCGAACAGTATGAGGAAGGCGGGATTCTCTATGCCCGCAACAAGTCATTGATCAAGGATACCGACCTGGATGGCTATTTCATTTACAAGGGCAACGATCCGAACTACACCCTGAACAACATGCGGGTGAACAACGGCTATCCCTTCCCCTCGCCGGCGGACGACGGTCAGGTGTATGCCCTGGGTGCCCGCATCGACTCCAAGCTCACGCCGAACTGGAACCTGAGGGCCGAGGCGGCGGGCGAGTGGGGCGCGAACCGTGTCACCCTGGGGGCGCCGCGTCAGAACATCTCAGCCTTTGGTTTCAACGGGCGTCTCACCTATGCCTTCAACGACCCGTTGGCCAACCGCGTGCACGCGGACCTGGAATACCTCACGGGTGACGATCCGGACAGTAAGACCAACGAGTCATTCGATCCGCTCTGGGGACGCTGGCCGCAATGGAGCGAGTTGATGATCTACCAATGGCCGCTGGACAGCCGGGTCGGCCAGGCCACCAACCTGATCCGCCTGAACGTCGGCTGGCTGGCCAAGGTCCATCCGACCACCGAAGTGCTGTTGGACTACCACGCGCTGTGGGCCGACCAGCAAAGCGTGCGCACCGCCAGCCAATTCTACAATATCAGCCACGACGGCAACTTCCGTGGCCATTTGTTCACCGGCTGGGTCAAGACCAAGTTCAACAAGCACCTCTCCGGACATTTGGTCGCGGAGTATCTGGCGCCGGGCGACTTCTACGCCCGTAACCGTCGGGATGAGTCCTATTTCCTGCGCGCGGAAGTGGTGGTGGCTTTTTGATGCACAAGCGATCGGATCAAGAGCAGCCCCTATGAAGCTGGCCCGGATAAGGTTACAGAATTTCCGGTGTTTCGATGACCTCACGGTTACACTGGATGAACAACTGACCGTGCTTGTGGCGCCCAACGGTCAGGGTAAGACTGCTGTTCTCGATGCGATTCGCATCGCCTTGTGGCCCTATGTGAGTGCTTTCGATGTTGTCACCGGCACGATGACGGGTTCCGGCATTGACATCAATGATGTAATGACCTCTCCGACGGGGGATGCACCTCGTCGGAGTATGGAGCCAAGGCTACCTTCAGTGATATCCGCTAGCGCCATCATTGATGGCAGCGAAGTTGCTTGGTCCCGTTCCCGCGAAAAAGTCAGTGCAGGCTCGAAGACGACAATTAGAGACGCTTCTTGGACTGGTTCTTCTCGAATTATGCCGCCGACTTCGAGCAAAAGACGAAGACCCTGGAGCGCCTGAATTTTCAGGGTTTGTTTGAATCCAGCACTATCGCGGTGTCGGCGTTCTTCATCAGGATACCGGCGTCCGTGCCGTCGTCCGGATAGATGCTGATACCGATGCTCGGACTGGTGTAAAGCCGGTCGCTGTTGATGTGATAGGGCGCGTTGAGATCGTGAAGGATCTTGGCGGCCACTGGTGATGCCCCTTCCGGGCTTTCCAGGCCGGTTAGCACGACGACGAATTCGTCACCGCCCTGGCGGGCGACGATGTCACCCTCCCGCACACAGTGCTTCAGGCGGCGCGCCACCTCGACCAGCAGCAGGTCGCCGATCTGGTGGCCCAGCGTGTCGTTGATTACTTTGAAGCGGTCGAGGTCGATAAACAACACCGCCAGCATGGTGCCTTCGCGGTGGGCGGAGAGCAGTGCCTGTGACAGGCGGATCTCCAGGTTGTAGCGATTGAACAGGCCGGTGAGACTATCGTGGTGCGCGAGGTGCTCGATCCGTTCCTCGGCGGCCTTGCGCTCGCTGATGTCGGTGAAGCTGGCGATATAGTGGGTGACGGCGCCGCGCTCGTCACGGATCGCCGAGATGGCCGCCCATTTTGGATAGATTTCATCGTGACGGTCGCGATCCCAGAGTTCACTCTGCCAATAGCCGCTCTCGGCGAGTGCGGTCCACATGTTCCGGTAGGTGTCGGGCGGGGTGCGGCCGGACGAGAGCAGACTGGGATTTTGTCCGGCGACATCTTCCAGGCGATAGCCGGTCTGCCGGGAGAACGCCGGATTGATGGCGATGATGCGGTTCTCGTGGTCGGTGACCAGAATCGCCTCGCCGCTGTGCTCGAAAATGTTGGCATAGAGTTGTAAAGCGTCCTCGGCGCGGCGCAGTTCGGTGATGTCCTGCACCGTGCCGCGCGAGACCCGTGGGGTGCCGTCCGGCGCATACAGGGTCTCGCCGTGCTCATGGACATGCTTGATCCGACCATCGGCGAACAGCAGGCGATGGGAGATCGCATAAGGCTCCCGGCTGGTGAGCGACGTCTGATAGGCCAGGTCGACGCGTTCACGATCATCCGGATGGACGGCATCGAGAAAGCTCTGGTAACTGGCGCCGAAGCGGGTCGGGTCCAGTTCGAAGATATGGAAGACCTCATCGGACCAATCCAGTCGGCGGGTCTTGAGGTTGAGCCGCCAGTTGCCGAGCCGCGCGATGCGTTGCGCATCGCGCAACTGTTCCAGCGACCGGCCGAGCGCGGTCTCGGTGCGCATGAAGCGACGCCCGAGACTATGGGCGGCGCCGGCCGACAGCAGCACGAAGAACGCGAATGCCAGCACGGTCGTCCGTTGGGTGGCGTGTAATGGCGCCAGCACCTCGTCGGTGTCGATTTTGACCACCATCCCCCAGCCCAGTGCCGGCAAATAATGCCAACTGGCGGCGACCTCGCGACCGGCATAGTCGTGCACCAATCCCCGGCCCTGATTGCCGGTCAGCGCCCGGCGCATCGGTTCGGCGGCCTGCGCGAGCGGGATGACGTGGGTGAACGGCGCACCCGGCATCCGCGCCAGCGGGATGGTGTAGCGGATGCCCGGCCCATCTTGAACCGCCAGGACCGTCTCCCCGGTGCGGCCGAGCCCCGTGCGATCCGCCACCACCGGCATCAGTTCGGCCAGGTTGACCTGGAGCGCCAGGGCGCCGACCGGTCGGCCATGGTCCAGCAGCGGTGCGACGATGAAGGCGGCAATCGCATTGCCGGACGGCGCATAGGGCGCGAATCGGCTCAGATCGATGTGCAGAAAGGTCATGGCCTGGCGGAAGCCGGCGGCCAGCCCGCTCTCGCGATAAGGACCGTCCAGCAGGTTGGTCCCCAGGTCGGCTTCGGCGCGCAGCGAGAAGACGACATTGCCCTGTACGAACCAGTTCGAGCCATTCGCCGCGGCTGCGGTAGGGCGGAAAGGGCACCGGGCGGACGGGGGCCTCGGAGATCTCGGTGACCTCGAACTGCCCGTCGTCCCGGGCCCGCCCCACATAAACCCGCCGCCAGAGGTGACGGGTGGCGGCGTCCACCGCGACGATGCCGGACGGGCCATCCACACTCATGCGCCCGATCGAGCGATTGATCTGCGCCGGATCGGGCGTGCCGGCCGCGCGGACCGCGGCGGCCCAAAGTCTGACGGCATCGTAACTGGTCACGACCGGATCGCTGATGACGCGTTCGGGGCCGAAGCGCTGCCTGAAATCGGCGACGAAGCGCTGATTGACCGCGTGCGGCAGGCTCTGGAAATAGCCCCAGACCGCGTAATGCGCGGCGTGGACGTGCGCGGTCCGCATCGACTGAAGTTCCGGCTCGGCCATGCTGAACGAAACCACCGGCACCGCGTCGACCTCCGCGGCTGCCAAGGCGGCGAAAAAATGCCGGTTGGCCATCCCGTTCAGGGTGTTGAGTACCGCGTCCGGCGCCTGGCGGCGGATGTCCGCGGCGATATCGGCGAACGCGGTCGCATCCAACGGTACATAGCGTTCAGCGATGATTTCGCCATCCGCGGCAACGACCAGATCGCGAATCAGTTGGTTGGCGGTCCGCGGAAAGACGTAATGCTCGACTTGATCCGCGGCCACCGTCCAATCCGAGCAGCTGTCGGCAACCATCAATTCCACGCGTCGCCCCAGCAGCCCGCCGTCCCGGTTGATCTCAGCCACGGCGAGCCGCACCGCATCGACCAGTCCGCGTTCGCTCTCGGCCATGACGCCCGACAAGGCATGTACCGCCCCGATGCGGATTGGTTCCACCACCGCCGGACGCAGGCTGAGCAAGACAACCGTCAGGATGACCAGGGTCACCAGTAGCAGGGCCAGGCGGACGGGGGAGGAGACCATAGGGACACCGCCGATCTTGGATCAAAATCCGTTGTGGCGCCGATCGGGTCGGTGCACCTGGCGCCGCGGCGCTGCGCCTGCGGCGACACGCAATCGTCAGATTGAGAATAATACCCTTTCTATTCCCGCGTATGGTCGACGTTCAGAGTTCGAGTACTTGATCCCAACGTAGTCCGGGCGTGGGGATCTCAACCGTCATGCCCGTGTCTGACGAACGCCTTGTTGACCGCCTTAGCGAGCCAACTCCAAAATCTGGCGTGATTGCTGCAGATCGACGTTCTGCCGCTCACCGAGCGCCGTCATGCCGTGGCGTTCGAGCGCCCGCACCAAGGGCGGGATCGCCTCCGGGCCGATGCCGTAACCGCGCAGCCGTGTCGGGACCTGCAGTGATTCGAAGAAGTCTCGGGTCCGGGTGATCGCGGCATCGATACGGTCATCCTCATCCCCGTCATAGAGGTTCCAGATGCGTGCAGCATACTGCAGGAGCTTCTCGCGCTTGTCGCGGCGCCTGATCTGCAACATGGCCGGCAAGACGATGGCCAGCGTTTGTGCATGGTCGAGCCCGTGCAGCGCCGTGATCTCGTGACCGATCATGTGGGTGGCCCAGTCCTGGGGCACGCCGGCGCCGATCAGTCCGTTCAGGGCTAAGGTCGCGGTCCACATGAGATTGGCGCGTACCGCGTAATTATCGGTCTCCGCCAACGCCTTGGGCCCGTCCTCGATGAGCGTGAGCAGCAAGCCTTCGGCGAATCGATCCTGCACCTTGGCGTCGTCCGGATAGGTCAGGTACTGCTCTGCTATGTGTACGAAGGCATCGATGACACCGTTGGCGACCTGACGCGGCGGGAGCGTGTAGGTCTTGGTCGGATCCAGCACCGAGAACCGCGGGAAGACCAGCGGATTTCCGAAACCCAGTTTGTCCTGGGTGGCGGCGCGGGTGATGACCGAGAAGCTGTTCATCTCCGAGCCGGTTGCCGGCAGTGTCAGCACGGTGCCGAAGGGAACGGCGG
>Ga0247836_1001523_pt1 | contig 36804 bp, 37 predicted proteins | sample LaCruzMarch2015__4_FD_187116 | JGI IMG/M metagenome (GOLD analysis project Ga0247836, IMG submission 187116) | Freshwater microbial communities from meromictic Lake La Cruz, Castile-La Mancha, Spain - LaCruzMarch2015_14m | ecosystem: Environmental > Aquatic > Freshwater > Lake | place: Spain... | reverse complement strand
TTCTTTTCAATCCGTCTTCAAATATAACTGCTAACTCATAAGAAAAAGTCGGATCATAACTTACGCAATTTGGAATAGTAGAGGCCATAACTAAACTGTGCCCATCTTGGTGTTGTAATCCTTCACCAGCTAGAGTGGTCCTTCCAGACGTAGCTCCAATTAAAAAACCTCTACACTGAGCATCGCCAGCTGCCCAAGCAAAGTCACCAATTCTTTGAAAACCAAACATTGAATAAAAAAGATAGATAGGAATCATTTCAATATTATGATTTGAGTAAGATGTTCCAGCAGCTATCCAGGAAGACATAGCACCAGCTTCTGTAATTCCTTCTTCTAATACCTGTCCACTTTTATCTTCGCGATAAGAACTTAACTGCTCTGAATCTACAGGTTCATATTTTTGACCTTCATGAGCATAAATTCCAATTTTTTGAAAAAATCCTTCCATTCCAAAAGTTCTAGCTTCATCTGGAATAATAGGAACTAATCTTGATGAATATTCTTTATCTCTTAAAATTTTAGTTAGTATACTCACAAGCGCCATAGTTGTTGATAATTCTCTATCTCCTGAGTCTAGATAAGAAGATTCAAAAAATTCATTGGCTGGAGTCTTTAGAGCTTTTGTTTTGGTTCTTCTCGTTGGTATAAAACCACCAAGTTGTTTTCTTCTTTCTTTAATGTATTGAATTTCCTCTGATTTCTCATCAGGTTTATAAAACTCCAAGTTTTCAACTTGTTTATCTGTAATTGGAATATTAAATCGATCCCTAAAATAATACATATCATTGACATCTAATTTCTTTTGTTGGTGGGTCGTGTTTATGCTTTCGCCACTTTTACCCATTCCATAACCTTTAATAGTTTTTGCTATAATTACTGTAGGAGATCCCTTATGATTTTGGGCCGCATGATATGCTGCATAAACTTTATGTGGATCATGACCCCCTCTATTTAGCTTCCAAATATCGTCATCTGTCATATTTGAAACTAACTCTCTTAGTTCAGGATACTTTCCAAAGAAATGACTTCTAACATAAGCTCCCCCTTTTGCTTTGAAGGCTTGATATTCGCCATCAACACACTCTTCCATTCTTTTTAATAAAAGACCTGTTTTATCTTTTGCAAGAAGAGGATCCCAATAAGATCCCCAAACAACTTTTATTACATTCCAGCCAGCCCCTCTAAATAATCCCTCCATTTCTTGTATTATTTTTCCATTACCTCTCACAGGTCCGTCTAATCTTTGAAGATTACAATTTATTACAAATATTAAGTTATCTAATTTCTCTCTAGAAGCTAAACTAATTGCACCCGTTGACTCGGGTTCATCCATTTCTCCATCTCCTAAAAAGGTCCAAACTTTTCTATTTTGATCTTCTATTAAAGATCTATTTTGCAAATATTTCATAAATCTAGCTTGGTAAATTGCCATAATAGGACCGAGACCCATAGACACAGTTGGAAACTGCCAGTAGTTTGGCATTAGCCATGGGTGTGGATAGGAAGATAAGCCTCCTCCATCAACCTCTTGTCTAAAATTTTCTAATTGTTTTGTCGTTATTCTTCCTTCAAGGAAAGATCTTGCATAAATACCTGGTGAACAGTGTCCTTGAAAATAAATTAAGTCTCCAAGATTTTTTTCATTTTGACCTTTCCAAAAATGATTAAAACCAACGTCATATAAAGTTGCAGCAGATGCAAAGGTTGCAATATGTCCACCAAGTTCTGGAAGTTTTTTGTTAGCACGCACAACCATACATGCGGCATTCCATCTAATTAGAGATCTAATTTTATTTTCTATTACCTGATCTCCAGGAGACCTAGCCTCCATTTCTACTGGTATTGTATTTATATAAGGTGTTTTTTGATTATAAGGTAAATTTGAACCAGATATATATGCTTGGTTAATTAATTTCCCTAAAAGATAATTCGCTCTTTTTGGCCCATCTCTTTCAACAACGCTATTTAATGAATCAATCCATTCAATCGTTTCTTGAGGATCTACATCTCCGATATTATCTTGCTCATTAGAATAGTTAGTAAATTTTTTAAATTCAACTTTTGTTTCAAAATTTTGTCTTGGTTCCTCTTTAATAATTTTTTTTTCAGGCTCTATCTTTTTTAAAACTTTTTCGGCCTCCTGAATAATTTTTTCTGTCTCTGGTAATATAGATTTTTCTTGTGATATGTTTGAAGAGGCTCCATTACTTAGTGTTGCAATTAATGATCCTTGTGAAACCTTATCTCCAACTTTTACTTTTAAACTTGCAATTTTTCCATCAAATGGAGATGGTACTTCAACGCTGGATTTATCGCTTTCTAATGTGAGAATAGGATCATTTTTTTTAATCTCATCGCCTTCTCTTACTAAGACTTCAATAATTTCAACATTCTTAAAATCCCCTATATCAGGAACCTTAATTTCTAAATTCATGAGGCTTATTATATTTAAATGTTTTTATAAAACTATAGAAAGTTTAGCCTAAATTTTTGATAAAATAGTTATACAAAGATTAATTTTGGTGCCCACAGCCGGAATCGAACTGGCCACCTCTTCCTTACCATGGAAGTGCTCTACCAACTAAGCTATGTGGGCGTAATTAAATTGTAAATAAATATGTAATTTATAGCTGTTTTTAAGTAAAACTTTTTAGTTAAATAATTTCACTAAAATTATCAAGAAATTAGCCAAAAAAATAAGCTATATCTTGGAATCTTGACAACGGACTATTATACCTATTAAACACAAGTCTCACTTTGAATAATAGTGTTCAAATTGAACAACATAATAAAGAAAGTAAATATAAAGCAAGATGAGTAGTATAAAAGGTAAAGTAAAGTGGTTCAACGGTAGCAAAGGCTACGGTTTTATTGAGAGAGACGACAAACAAAAAGACGTATTCGTTCATATGTCAGCTGTTAAAGATGCAGGGATTGATTATCTTGATGAAGGAGATGTTCTTACATTTGATATCGAGGATGGAAAAAAAGGTCCATCTGCTGTAAATTTAAAAAAAGTTTAAAATCTAGATTTTTTTGATGGAGGAGGCTCACCCATGGGTATTCATTATGATTACAAGTCTAAACGTGGAGAAAGAGCAATGCTTAAAGAAGCAAAGAGAAAAGAGCGTCTTGCTTTAAGAAAAGCCAAAAGAGCCTCAACCATACCCACAAAAGAACCAGAACAAGAAATGCACGATATCAATAAGCCTATTACATTGGATGATCTAACAAATCCAAACAAATAGTTCATGTTTGAGTTTGATGAATAATAATCAAAAAGATTTAAAAAAAGAACGTCTTTCACAAGCCCTTCGAGATAATTTAAAAAAAAGAAAAGAGTTTTTAAAAAAAATAAAAGAAAAAAAATTATGAGTGTTTTATCTGATCATTGGATAAAAAAAATGTCCTTAGAGAAAAAAATGATAAGTCCTTTTGTTAAAAATCAACAACGAAAGAATAAAATTTCTTATGGACTTTCATCTTATGGATATGACGCAAGGGTTTCTAATGAGTTCAAGATATTTACAAATATAGATTCAGCATTAGTAGATCCTAAAAAATTCTCAAATAATAGTTTTGTAACAAGAAAAACTGATGTTTGCATAATACCACCCAACTCATTTGCACTAGCTAGAACAGTTGAATATTTTAAGATTCCAAGAGATGTTTTAGTAATCTGTCTTGGCAAAAGTACGTATGCAAGATGCGGAATAATTGTCAATGTTACTCCTTTAGAGCCAGAGTGGGAAGGACATGTAACACTTGAATTTTCAAATACTACAACATTGCCTGCAAAAATTTATGCTAACGAAGGAGCTTGTCAGTTTATTTTTTTAAAAGGCGATCAAGAACCAGAAACTTCATATGCTGATAAAAAAGGAAAATATATGAAGCAAAAAGGCGTTACACTTCCAAAAATTTAAATATGCAAAAACTATTAATTAAGGGAGGAAAGAAACTCTCTGGTGAAGTAGTTATTTCAGGTTCTAAAAATGCAAGTCTTCCTATTATTATATCTTCATTATTATTTGATGACTCAGTTCAGTTTGAGAATGTTCCTAAAGTTAAGGATATCTATACTTTAATCAGTCTAATTAAACTTTTAGGTAGAGAAGTTCAATTTAACGAAAATGAGGAGATATTAAAAATATCAAAAAAATATAAAGATAAATATTTTGCTCCATATTCAATTATGAAAACTATGAGAGCTGGTGTTTTAGTTTTAGCTCCATTATTAGCAAAATTTGGCAAAGCTAGAGTTTCTTTGCCAGGAGGATGTTCTATTGGAGCAAGGCCTGTGAATTTGCACTTGGAGGCTTTAAAAAAACTTGGTGCAAAAATTAATGTTAAAAATGGTTATATTGATGCAAGTGCTCCAAAAGGTTTATCGGGGGCTCATATTAAGTTTCCCTCAATTTCAGTTGGGGCAACAGAAAGTATTATTATAGCAGCCGTTCTTGCTAAAGGAGTAACGAAGATTAGTAACGCTGCAATGGAGCCAGAGATCATAGATTTAATTAATTTTTTAAATAAATGTGGAGCAGATATAGAATTTAATTCAAAAAGAAAAATTATTATTAAGGGAGTAAAATTTTTATATCCAGTAAGACATAGAATTATTCCAGACAGAATAGAAGCGGCAACTTATGCAATTGCAGCACTGATAACTAACGGTAAGTTAATAATTAAAAAAGTTAATAATGATCATTTAGAAAATATATTTAATGTTTTAATAAAAATAGGCGCCAACATTAAAACTTTTAAAGATTCTTTTGTTATTTTTAGAAAACATCAATTAAAACCATTTAAAATTATCACAAAGCCTTATCCTGGGTTTCCAACAGATATGCAGGCTCAGTTTATGGCTCTAGCTACTCAGATCAAAGGAGCATCAGTTATTAATGAAGAGATATTTGAAAATAGGTTTCTTCATGTTTCAGAATTAATGAGAATGGGAGCTGATATTAAAATAAAAAAACAAAAAGCCACGATTAAAGGTATTAAAAATTTAAATAGTGCTGAAGTAATGGCAACAGATTTAAGAGCTTCCGTAAGTTTAGTTTTAGCCGCTTTATCTGCAAAAGGTACCACAACAATTAATAGAATTTATCATTTAGATAGGGGCTACAGTAAATTAGAAAAAAAACTAAATTTATGTGGTGCAAATATTAAAAGAGTAAATGACTAAAGAAAATATTTCTAAGCTTAAATTATTGGCTGAAGACGTTCAGGATTTAAATGTTTTTTCTGCTTATCTGCAAGATTCAGTAATTGTTGCAAATGATATAAAATTTTTACCTAAAACTAAAAAACTGATTTGCGTATTTAATCGGTTTATGTGGGAAGACGCTGAAAAAGGTATTTTTAGAGGGAATAAAAGAATACGTAGTGCTCTCGTTTTTGATAATGTTTTGGTGGTTAAATCACAAGGAATTAATCCAAAAAAAAAGACTAAGATACTTGAGTTTCTTGCAATCAAAACAGAGATTAAAAATAATTATTTTGATATAAGATTAATTTTTTCTGGAGATAGTGTTTTATCAGTTAAAGCTGAAGAAATAGACTCTTCTTTAGAAGACTTTGGAAAAACATGGGAAACCAATTATAAACCAAAGCATAAAATTTAATATGAAAGTTATAACATTTAATAAAAAAAGATTTTCGAAAGATTTAGATTTTATTTCTGGAAATAGAAAATCTAATTTTTCTAGTAAAGTTAATTTAGTAAAAAAGATTCTCAAGGACGTCAAAACTAAAGGCGATGATGCTATTATTTATTATCAAAAGAAATTTGATAAAAGCTCAGTATCTAAAAAAAATATAATTTTAAGTAAAAAAGAAATTAATAAAATTATAAAAAATTTAGACTCTTCAGTAAAAAGCTCCATTAAACTTGCGTTTGAAAGGGTTAAAGACTTCCACGAAAGACAATCAATTAAAAGTTATAAATATTTTGATAAATACCAAAATGAATTAGCTTATAGAGTTTCTCCATTAAATAGAGTTGGAATATATATTCCAGGAGGAACCGCCAGCTATCCAAGTTCAGTTATAATGAATGCTATTCCAGCAATTGTTGCTGGTGTAAAAAATATAACCTTATGCATGCCAACACCTAATAACAAAATTAACGCTGGTGTTGTTTATGCAGCGAAAATATGTGGCATCAAAAAGATTTATAAAATAGGCGGAGCTCAAGCAATAGGGGCTTTTACTTACGGCACAAATACTGTTGCCAAAGTTGATAAAATTGTAGGACCAGGAAATATTTTTGTAACTATAGCTAAAAAGGAAGTTTTTGGTGAAGTAGGCATAGATATGGTTGCAGGACCCTCTGAAATTACAGTGGTTGCAAATCAGGAAAATGACTCAACGTTAACAGCAATAGATTTATTATCACAAGCTGAACATGATGAATTATCTCAAGCAATATTAGTAACAACAAATCTGAAATTCGGTCTTGAGGTTAAAAATAAAATTTATAAATTTTTAGATGTTTTACCAAGAAAACAGATAGCCAAGAAAGCAATTAAAAATAACAGTGCAATTATAGTTTGTAAAAATTTTAAGGAAGTTATTAGTGTTGTTAATGATATAGCGCCAGAGCATCTTGAGATAAAAACTAAGAATAATTCAATTTTGGTAAAAAAAATTAAAAATGCAGGATCAATTTTTTTAGGAGAAAACACGCCAGAGGCTATAGGAGATTATTTGGCAGGACCAAATCATGTTTTACCAACAGCCGGATCAGCAAGATTTGCCTCAGGTCTGTCTGTTTATGATTTTTATAAAAAAACCTCAATTATTAAAATGAGCAAACAAGGTCTTGAAAAGATAGGAAGATCAGCTATACAGCTAGCAAATTACGAGGGTTTATTTGCTCACTCTCAATCAATTAGAATTAGAATTAGTTAAATATGGCAAAAGAAGAGATGTTGGAATTCAAGGGATTGGTAACAGAGTTGCTACCAAATGCTATGTTTAGAGTAAAATTAGAAAATAATCATGAAGTGTTGGCTCACACAGCTGGAAAAATGAGAAAAAATAGAATTAGAGTTTTAGCTGGAGATGAAGTTATGGTTGAAGTTACACCGTATGATTTAACTAAAGGCAGGATTATTTTTAGATTTAAGTAATGAACGAAACAAAACATAGTTTTGTTTTAGCCTCTGCCTCTTCAAGAAGAATAGAGCTTCTTAATAATATAAAAATCTTTCCAAAAATAATTTATTCCTCAGAAATTAATGAAGATATAAATTCTAAAGAAAATCCTAAAAAATATTGCATTAGAGTTGCAAAAAATAAAGCTCTTAAAGCTTTAGAAAAATATCCAGAAGAATTTATTTTATCAGCTGATACTATAGTTTTTTGTAGCAATAAAATCTTCTTAAAACCAAAAGATAAGCAAGAGGCTAAAAGTTTTTTAGATTTTTTTTCAGGAAGAAAACATAATGTTTTGACATGTGTATGTTTGGCAAAAAAGAATTTAATCAAAATTAAAAAGGTTATAACAAAGGTTACTTTTAAAAGATTAAATGAACAGGAGATTGAAGAATATTTATCAACTACTGAGTGGAAAGACAAAGCAGGGGCTTATGCCATACAAGGTTATGCTGAGAAATTTGTTAAAAGAATTAATGGTTCATATTCAAATGTAGTTGGCTTGCCTTTATTTGAAACTTATAATTTGCTTAATTCACAAGGTTTAATTTAATATTTTAATTGATTAATAATTTGTTTTGTGAAAAAAGTGCCCAGTGGTCTGGTAGCTCAGTTGGTAGAGCAGAGCCCTGAAAAGGCTTGTGTCGCTGGTTCAATTCCAGCTCAGACCACCATTTTTTATTTGCAATTACATTCTTAAGTTGATAATCAACCCTTAATTGAAATGATAAAAAAATATATATCTACACACAGACACCACCCTCATGCTGAGCATACGCTTAGCTATTAGAATTATATATTTAAAAACAAAATAATATTATAAACAAAAAACATGCAGCTGTAGCTCAGTTGGTTAGAGCGCTGGTTTGTGGAACCAGATGTCGGTGGTTCAAATCCACCCAGCTGTACCAAATTAATGAATAAAAAAATTTTTAAACCTAGCAGTGAATTACCTGCAGGTTTTATAGATAGACAAGAAGAAGAGTTATTAGCGAGAGATCTTTTAATATCTAATATTAAAAAGGTTATGGCTAAATATGGCTTTCAATATCTTGAAACCCCCAGTTTCGAGTTTACCGATAGCATTGGTAAATTTTTGCCTGATAAAGACCGACCATCAGAGGGAGTTTTTTCTTTCGAAGATGATAAAAAATGGCTCTCATTACGATATGACCTAACGGCTCCATTAGCTAGATATGCAGCTAAAAATTTTAATAATTTACCAAGACCTTTTAAAAGGTATCAACTAGGAACGGTTTGGCGAAATGAAAAACCAGGCCCTGGAAGATTTAGAGAGTTTTTGCAATTTGATGCAGATTATATAGGGACAAGCAATCTATTTGCTGATGCTGAGTTATGTTGTTTGATTTCAGAGATCTTAAGTAGCTGCGGTTTAACAAAAAAAGAATTTATAATTAAAATTTCTAACCGTAAATTAACAAAGGGTTTATTAGAAAAGCTAAAAATTAAAGATGAAGACAAACAGTCGATAGTACTGAGAGCAATTGATAAACTAGATAGGGTTGGGCTAGAGGGTGTTCAATATCTTTTAGGAAAGGGTAGAAAAGATAAATCTGGAGATTTTACTAAAGGAGCCGAGTTAGATGAAACTCAAATTAAAGAAATAATTAATTTTTTAAGTATTAAAGATCTTTCAGATAATAACTTTGAAAGAATAGAAAAGATTGCTGAAGATAATCAAACTATACTAGATGGAGTGAATGAACTTATTTCAATAAAAAAATATTTTTCATTACTAAAATTTGATAATTTTATTTTTGATCCGACTGTAGTTAGAGGACTTGAATATTATACAGGCCCTATTTTTGAGGCCAATCTTACATTTAGTGTTAAAAATAACAAAGGAGAAGAGATAGAATTTGGCTCAATAGGTGGCGGTGGTCGATATGATGATCTTGTAAAACGTTTTAATAATCAAGATTGCCCCTCTACAGGTATTTCAGTAGGTCTGGATCGTTTAATTTACGCCATTATCCAGAAAAATAAAATTAAAGTTGAAAAAAAAACCCCGATTTTAATATGTGTTTTTGATGAAAAATACATGGATTATTATGTGAAGATTTTAAATTTACTAAGAACAAAAAATATTAGTGCTGAGATTTATTCAGGGAGCGCAAATATAAAATCACAATTAAAGTATGCTGATAAACGAGGATGTAATTATGTCATTCTATGTGGGGATGATGAGGTAAGTAAGAATTCAGTTGCAATTAAAAATTTGGAAATTGGCAAGCAAATGTCTGACTCTTTAAAAGATAGAAATGATTGGAAAGACTCTTCCGGATCACAAAAAACAGTAACTTTGGATAAACTTTTAGATGAGATTATATAATGAAACAGGGTTTAGAAAAAAAGAAATTAAAAGAAGATCTTTCCAAAAAAATATTAAGTTATTTTAAAAAAAATAAATTTAACTTTACAGATTTAGACCTTTTAATTGATACTAGTTTATTAACTGAGCGATCAGGAGAGCAATTTAAAAAATTTACGTTAACTTATAAAGATTTATTCGGTAAAGAAATTAGTTTGCGCCCTGACTTAACAGTTTCAACGGCATTAAAATATATTCAGGAAAAAAAAAATAAAGAAGAAAAGTATTGTTATTATGGTAGCGCTTATAGATTAGATAAAGATGGAGATCTAAAAGTTTTTGACCAAATAGGATGCGAAATCATAAATTCTTATAACAATAAATCAGAAAATATTTTAATTAATTCCATATTAGAGCCATTAAAAAAAATTAATAATTTAGAAGTTACCTTAGGTGATGTGGGGTTATTTAAAATTTTAGTAGAATCTTTAGAGCTTCCAGCTAGATGGAAATTAAGATTAGTTAAAAACTTTTCTAGAATAGAATATTTTGAAGATATGCTTAAAAGACTAGAGACAAATTACGATCTAGATCAGCAAGCCATTAAATTAGACACAAAAAGACTTAAAGATTTAGAAAAATTAGATCCAAATAGCGTAATTGGAGGAAGAAAAATTTCTGAGATTATTAAACGTTTTAATAAAAAAATTAAAGATCCTAGAGATGACTATAAGGGTAAAAGAAATGTTAAAATTATTAGAGATTTTTTAAAAATCAACACCTCAATTAAGAATACTAAAAGCATAATATCATCTTTCTTTTCAAAAAATAAATTAAGCAATTTATCTATTAATAATTATTTAAGGAAAATTGGCAGAATAGATAAAGATATAGGAAAAAAATATTCTGTTAATTTCAAAACTAATTTTGGAAGAAACACTGATTATTATACTGGTGTAGTTTTTTTAGCTTATGTAAAAAAGAATTCTACGATCATCGAATTAGCACGGGGAGGGGAATATAATGGGCTACTTAGAACTCTCGGTTATAAGAAAAATATCCCAGCTATTGGTGGGGCAATTAATTTAAACGAATTAATAAATTTATAAAATTATGGCTAAAATAAAAATAGGATTACCCAGCAAAGGAAGGTTAAAAGATGAAACTTTAGCTTTTCTAAAAGGTAAGAATTTAGAGGTGACAAATTCTTTTGGAGAAAGAAATTATTTTTTTAATATTAAAAATAATAATGAATTAGATGGAATTTTTTTACACGCCAGAGAAATAATTGAAAGAATAAATGACGGGACTTTAGATATTGGTATTTCAGGTCTTGATATTTTAAAAGAGTTGCCTGATGTTTATTCTAAAAATGTAAAAATTTTTAAAAAGCTTAACTTTGGTTTTGCAGATTTAGTAGTTGCCATACCAAAAGATTGGTTGGATGTTCAGAATATGGCCGATTTAGAGGAAGTAAGTTTTGAATTTAGAGAGAAATACGGACGTCGAATGCGAGTTGCAACAAAATATCCTAACTTGACTGAGTCTTTCTTTTTATCAAAGGGGGTAAGTCAGTTTAGAGTTGTTCCAAGTTTAGGCGCAACAGAGTCTTATCCATTTACCGGCTCTTCAGAATTGATTACCGATATAACATCTACAGGCTCAACTCTAAAAGCTAATAATTTAAGAATTATAAATGATGGGACTATACTAAAGAGCTCTGCTTGTATTTTTGTTTCTAAAAAAATTGAAAAAAATAAGTTTTTAAATCTTCTAAAATAGTCAAAAAAAAACCCCGGATTTTCGGTCCGGGGTTTTCAAATCTTTTAAGAAAATTTGTAAGAGAAAATGGAATTACATTCCCATTCCGCCCATACCACCCATTCCGCCCATACCACCCATTCCGCCTGGCATTCCACCGCCACCAGAATTAGAGTTTTTATCTTCAGGCTTATCAGCAATCATCGCCTCTGTTGTAATTAAGAGACCTGCAATTGAAGCCGCATCTTGAAGGGCAGTTCTGACAACTTTAGTCGGATCGATAATACCTTTTGCAAACATATCGCAATACTCACCGGTTTGAGCATCATAACCTTGAGAAGGTTTTTTTGCTTCTAACAGTTTTCCAACAATTACTGAACCATCAACTCCAGCATTGCTAGTGATTTGTCTGATTGGATATTGTAAAGCTTTTCTGATTATTTCAACACCAGCTTTTTGGTCGTCACCTTTTGGTTTTAAATTATTTAGAGCTTCAGAAGCGTAAAGTAACGCACATCCACCACCAACAACTACACCTTCTTGTACAGCTGCTCTAGTAGCATTAAGCGCATCTTCTACTCTGTCTTTTCGCTCTTTAACTTCAACTTCGGTAGCGCCACCAACTTTAATAATTGCAACACCACCAGCAAGTTTAGCTAATCTTTCTTGTAATTTTTCTTTATCATAATCAGAAGTAGTTTCTTCAACTTGTTTTCTGATTTGATTGCATCTTGCTTCTATATCGGATTTTTTACCTGCACCATCAACGATAGTTGTATTATCTTTATCAACTCTGATTTTTTTGCATTGACCAAGATCTTTTAACTTAACGTTTTCAAGCTTAATACCAAGATCGTCAGATATAACCTGTCCACCAGTTAAGATCGCAATATCTTCTAGCATTGATTTTCTTCTGTCACCAAAGCCTGGAGCCTTAACTGCTACCACTTTTAAACCACCTCTTAATTTATTCACAACAAGAGTTGCAAGAGCTTCGCCCTCAACATCTTCAGCAATAATCAAGAATGGTCTGCTAGATTGTACAACTGATTCTAATAATGGAACCATTGGCTGTAGGTTAGTTAATTTTTTTTCTGTAATAAAAATTAGCGGATCTTCTAATTCTGCAATCATTTTATCAGCATTAGTAATAAAGTATGGAGATAGATAACCTCTATCAAATTGCATACCTTCAACTACATCAAGTTCTGTTGAAAGGCCTTTTGCTTCTTCAACCGTGATAACACCTTCGTTACCAACTTTTTGCATTGCTTTTGCAATCATGTCTCCAATTTCTTTTTCACCGTTTGCGGAAATAGTTCCAACTTGTGCAATTTCTTCACTAGTTTTTACTTTTTTTGAACTCTCTTTAATTTTAGCAATCACGGCTTCTACCGCTAAATCAAGTCCTCTTTTTAAATCCATCGGGTTCATTCCGGCGGCAACGTATTTACAACCTTCTCTTGCGATTGCTTGTGCTAAAACAGTTGCAGTTGTTGTTCCGTCGCCAGCTTCCTCGTTAGTTTTGCTAGCAACTTCCTTAACCATTTGAGCTCCCATGTTTTCAAATTTATCTTCCAGCTCAATTTCTTTTGCAACAGTAACTCCATCTTTAGTTATTCTAGGAGCACCGAATGATTTATCTATAACAACATTTCTACCTTTTGGTCCCAATGTTACCTTTACAGCATTTGCAAGTATATCAACGCCTCTTAGCATCGCATTTCTTGCATCTGTATCAAATTTTACAATTTTACCTGCCATTTTTTTTCTCCTTTTTTATATTTTAATTATTTTTTTTTAGACATAATACCCATGATGTCAGACTCTTTCATGATGCTATACTCCACACCATCAATTTTAACTTCAGTTCCTGACCATTTTCCAAATAGAACAAGGTCTCCAACTTTAACTTCCATAGGTAAAATTTTTCCATCTTCAGTTTTTGCTCCAGGTCCAACAGCGATCACTTTTCCTTCAGAAGGTTTTTCTTTTGCTGTGTCTGGTATAATTATTCCGCCTGCTGTTTTTTCTTCTCCATCTAAAGGCTGAACAAGAACACGGTCGTGTAAAGGTCTAAAGTTCATTAATTTATTTCTCCGTAAAATTAGTTGTTAATCAAAATATTACTTCGTACACTGATGTACCCGATGCTATATGATGATTGTGCTATAAAATTTCAAGGGGTTCATAGTACAGTAAAATGATTAAAAGACTATATTTTACTTGTTTTTTTTAATCTAATTTAGGTAGAAGATATAAAATTATACTTTATAAAGTGTTGGTCTCATGGATTTAAACAAAAATTTTATTAATAAAGACCCAAAACATAAACCTAATTACAAGCCTAACGATCTCGAGGCTTTTTGGATGCCATATACTGCTAATCAGGATTTTAAGGCAGATCCAAGAATAATATCTAAATCCAAAGGCATGTATTATTATACTCCTAATGGAGATAAAATTTTAGATGCAGTTGCGGGTTTGTGGTGCTGTAATGCAGGACATAATAGAGATGAGATTGTTAAAGCAATTCAAGAGCAAGCAGCTGAATTAGATTTTGTTCCGTCCTTTCAGATGGGTCATTATAAAGCCTTTGAATTAAGTAATAAATTAACAGCCATTTCTCCAGAAAATCTAAATCATGTATTTTACAGCAATTCTGGATCAGAAGCAGTTGAGACGGCTTTAAAAATCGCTTTAGCTTACTTTAGGATAATTGGCAAACCATCAAAAAAAATTCTTATAGGACGTGAAAGAGGTTATCATGGAACAGGATTTGGCGGACTGTCAGTTGGTGGAATAGTAAATAATAAAAAACAAATTGAAAGATTTCTTCCAGATGTTTACCACCTTCCACACACCCATGATCTTGAACATAATTCATATTCTAAAGGGCAGCCTAAGTGGGGAGCTCATCTTGCAGATGATTTATTGCAAAAAATAGAGAAACATGGTGCATCTAATATTGCAGCAGTTATTGTTGAGCCTGTTGCTGGTTCAACAGGAGTTCTTATACCACCAGTTGGCTATTTAGAAAAATTAAGAAAAATTTGCACTGATAATGAAATACTTTTAATATTTGATGAAGTTATTACAGGTTTTGGAAGATTAGGAAAACCATTTGCCGCAGATTTCTTTAATGTTGAGCCAGATCTTATGGCATTAGCAAAAGGACTTACAAGCGGAACTGTTCCGATGGCTGCAACTTTTGTTTCAGATAAAATTTATAAAACTTTTATGAACGGTGACCCAAAAGTTATTGATTTTTTTCATGGCTATACATATTCAGCTCATCCTTTAGCGTGCGCAGCAGCAATTGCATCTCTTGCTGTTTATCAAAAAGATAATTTATTAAACAGAGTTGCAGAAATTGCCACATACTGGGAAGATGCTTTGCATTCATTAAAAGGAACTAAACATATAATTGATATTAGAAATCTGGGGTTAATAGGAGCCGTAGAGTTAGAGCCTATCTCAGACAAACCTTCTCGAAGAGCTTACAATGTTCTTTGTGAAGCTTTTAGAGATCAAAAATTATTTGTAAGAGTAACAGGGGATATTATTGCTTTATCACCTCCTTTAATTATTCAAAAAAAAGAAATAGATTTAATCGTAGAAAAATTAAAGAAGACAATTAGTTCTACACAATAATTCTGAACTTATGAATAATCCTGTTTTTTTAAGCGGGCTAAATAAGATTTATTCACAATTTGATATATTTTTTGTTGATCTTTGGGGTGTAATTCATAACGGTATTGAATGTTATTCTGATGCTTTAAAAGTCTTAAAAAATTTAAAAAAAAATAAGAAAATTATATTAATTTCAAACGCTCCAAGGCCTAGTGAAAGTGTGCAAAAATTTTTAAATCAAATAAATTTTAATGCGAATTTTTATGATTTGCTAATTACCTCGGGAGATTTAACACGTCTTTATCTTAAAAATTTTTATAAAAATAAAAGTTTTTATCATTTAGGGCCGGACAGAGATAATAGCTTATTTTCTAATCTTGAATGTAAAAAGACATCATTAAAAAATGCTAACTTTGTCATTTGCACAGGAGTAAATAATAACAAAGATAGTCTTAATAAGTATTTTTCAATTTTAGAAAAAATAAAAAAAAAAAATTTAAAAATGGTCTGCGCAAATCCAGATTTAATTGTTCATAAAGGTGGCAACGCCGAATACTGTGCGGGTTCAATTGCAAAATTATACGAAAAAATGGGTGGCAGCGTAAAGTATTTTGGCAAGCCTTACAGAAATGTTTATGATTATGCTTTTGGATACTTAAAGAAAAATTATAAAAAAAATATAAATAAAAGAAAAGTTCTTGTAATTGGAGATAATTTAAACACTGATATTTTAGGCGCGAATAATTTTAAAGTTAAAAATTTATTTATAGCAGGCGGTATTCATAAATCTGAATGGAATAAAAAAAATACTAATTTAGCTAAATTTATAATTAATAAAAATAAATATTTTAAGATTAATTATTTTCAGAATGAATTAATTTGGTAAATGAAGATTTATAATAATATTAACTTTGTAGAGAAGAAATTTCTTAATTCTGTTATAGCAATAGGAAATTTTGATGGAGTTCACTTAGGTCATCAAGAACTTCTAAAGAAGGCCTATATCTTTTCACGTAAGTTAAAAAAATTTTTTGGCATATTTACTTTTGATCCTTTGCCTAAGGATTTTTTTAATGGGACTGATAATAAAATTTTAAACATTGATGAAAAAGTTGATATTATTAAAAAATTTGGAGCGGATTTTTTTATTAAACAAAAATTTAATTATAATTTTTCTAAAATAAGCCGTGATAATTTTGTTAATAAAATTCTTTTAAAAAAGTTAAAAGCACATAGTATTTTTATTGGTAAAGATTTTAGATTTGGTTTTAAAAGAAAAGGCAATGTTTCTTTCTTAAAAAAATTATCACAAAATAATAATATTAAAATTTTTGTAATCAATTTTAAAAAATTTAATAATTATAAAATTTCTTCATCAAAAATTAGAAGTCTAATCCAAACGGGAAAAGTTAATTTAGTTAATAAAATTATGGGGAGGCCATGGTCTATTTCTGGCAGAGTTATAAAAGGTAAAAAATTTGGAAGAAAAATAGGCTTTCCTACAGCAAATATTAAAATCTTTAATCAAATAAAGCCATCATTTGGAGTATACTCTGTCAAAATTATATTTAATAAAAAGACTTACAAAGGCATTGCTAATTTTGGTGTAAGACCAACATTCGGAAATTCTCGTCCTATTTTAGAAGTTAATTTTTTTGGAAAAAACCATAATTTTTATAACAAAAATATTAAAGTATTGTTTATTGATTTTATTAGAAAAGAAAAAAAATTTAAAAATAGCACAATGCTAGTAAGACAGATTAAGAAAGATATTAAAGTTGCCAAAATTAGTTTAAACAAAAAATAATGTCAGAAATTAAAATAAATCTTCCCGCAACCTCTTTTCCCATGAAAGCTAATTTACCTGTAAAGGAGCCTGAAATAATTAAATTTTGGGAAGAGATTAATCTTTATCAAGAATTAAGATCTAAAAGTAAAGATAGAGATAAATTTATTTTGCACGATGGACCTCCTTATGCAAATGGGCATATTCATATTGGTACGGCATTAAATAAAATTTTAAAAGATATCGTTGTAAGATTTAACCAAATGATGGGCAAAGATGCTCCATATGTGCCAGGATGGGATTGTCATGGGTTACCAATAGAATGGAAAGTGGAGGAAGAATATAAAAAGAAAGGAAAAAATAAAGATACTATTCCAGTAAATGAATTTAGAGAAGAATGCCGACAATTTGCAGCAAGTTGGATCGAAATTCAAAAAAAAGAATTTAATAGATTAGGAGTAAATGGAGATTGGAAAAATCATTATACGACTATGAGCAAGTCGTCAGAAGCTCAAATAGCTAGAGAGATAAGTAAATTCATAATAAATGGTGGGTTATATAGAGGATTTAAACCAGTTTTATGGTCGGTAGTTGAAACTACAGCCTTAGCTGATGCTGAGGTTGAATATTATGATCACACTTCTAATACCATTTATGGAAAGTTTTTAATTAAGTCTGGTCCAGAAAAGTTCATGAACTGTAGTGTTGTTATCTGGACAACAACTCCATGGACTATTCCATGTAATAGAGCCTTAGCTTTTAATAGTAAAATTAATTATTCTATTGTTAAAATAAATAATAATGAAAAAATCATTATCGCAGAAAAATTAATAGATAAAGTTTTAGTAGATTGTAAAATTACAAATTTTGAAATTATTGAAAGTTTTTCAGGATCGGAATTTAAAAATATTATTTGCAACCATCCCTTTAAAGATATTGGTTATACCTTTGATGTTCCTATGCTTGATGGTAATTTTGTTAATTTAGAGCAGGGAACAGGAATTGTTCATTGCGCACCTAGCCATGGACCAGATGATTATTATTTATGTTTAAATAACAATATACAAGCTTTTGATACAATAGATGACAAAGGGCATTATACAAAAAATATTATTAAATTTGCTGGTACACACATTTTTAAAGCAGATGATGTAATTATTAATGAGTTGACCAATTTAAATAGATTATTAGGCAAAGGTAAATTAAAGCATAGTTATCCGCATTCATGGAGATCCAAAGCGCCTCTGGTTCATAGAGCTACACCTCAATGGTTTATCTCTATGGAAACAAATAACTTAAGACAAAAATCATTAACAGCAATTGGAAATACAAAATTCTATCCAGCCGTTGGTCAAAATAGATTGAGATCAATGATAGAAACAAGACCTGACTGGTGCGTTTCTCGACAAAGAGTTTGGGGTGTTCCTTTACCAATATTTATATCAAAAAAAACAGGAAAACCTCTAGCTGATGAAAAAGTTTTAGAAGGTGTTGCAAAAATTTTTGAAGAAGAAGGAAGTGACTCTTGGTTTATAAGAAAACCCCAGGATTTCTTAGGCAAGAATTATAATGCTAATGATTATGAACAGGTTAAAGATATTGTAGAAGTTTGGTTTGATAGTGGCTCTACTCATAGTTATGTTTTAGATAAGCGACCAGAGCTTACTTGGCCAGCAAATCTTTATTTAGAAGGATCGGATCAACATAGAGGTTGGTTTCATTCTTCTTTACTTGAATCTTGCGGAACAAAAGGAACCGCACCATTTCAAAACATTTTATGTCATGGATTTGTTGTGGATGGTAAAGGACAAAAAATGTCAAAATCACTAGGGAATGTGGTTATGCCAGAAGAAGTTATTAAAAATTTTGGAGCTGATATACTTAGATTGTGGGTTGTGGCCTCTGATTATTCTGAAGATTTGAAGATTGATAAGGCAATCCTAAATCAACACGCTGAGTCTTATAGAAAAATTAGAAATACTCTTCGATTTTTATTAGGAAATTTAAATGACAAATTATTAAATGATGATTTATCTAAGATAGAATATTCAAAGTTATCATCCTTAGAGAAGTATATTTTATTACAGGTATATGAACTTGATTCAAGATTTAGAGATTATATTAATTCGTATAATTTTCATAAAATATATGTAGAGCTTTTAAATTTTTGTACTTTAGATCTTTCAGCTTTCTATTTTGATATAAAAAAAGATATTCTCTATTGCGATAGTATAAATAGTCAAAGAAGAAATAAATGTTTAGAAATATTAAATGTTCTTACTAATTTTTTATTAAAATGGTTTTCTCCTATTTTGGCCTTTACATCAGAAGAAGCCTATCAAGTGATTAAAAATAAAAATTATAAGAGTATTCATTTACAAGATTTTCTAGTTATACCTTTGGTTTGGAATAATTCTGAAGTCAAAAATAAATGGGTTGGCATCAAGAAAGTAAAGCAAGTTGTTAATGCAGCTATAGAAGACATTAGAAATAAGAAAATTATTGGGTCCAGTTTAGAGGCAAATGTTATTGTTTATTTAAAAAAAGAATATTTAAATCTGATAAAAGACGAAGATCTTAGTGAAATCTTTATATGTTCAGAAGCAAAAGCAGAGTCTCTTATTAATCAAAGTGATTTATTCTCTTTAAAAGATATCGATGGTGTTGCCGTGAAAATAGTAAAAGCTAAAGGACAAAAATGTCCTCGTTGTTGGAAGATTTTGGAAAAAACATGCAGTAGAGATATTTGTGGTTTAAAAAATTAAAATGGTAAATAAAAAAAAAATATATTTATTTATAACTATAATTATCTTTTTTTTAATAGACAGAGCTTCAAAAATTTTAATTTTAAAAAATTTTTTAGATAATTCATTATCTGAAATTTATATCAACTCTTTCCTAAACTTTTCTTTAGTATGGAACAGTGGAATTGGTTTTGGACTTTTACAAATAGAACCTAATATTTTTTATTTGACTGTATCGATTATAATAACTGCTATTAATTTAGTTTTAATATATTGGATGATAACTTCATCAAATTACTTAGAGTCTATTTTTATTTCTATAATTTTAGGAGGATCGCTCGGTAATTTATTTGACAGATTTTATTATAATTCCGTACCAGATTTTATAGATCTTCATTATAAGAGTTTTCACTGGTTTACCTTTAATATTGCTGATATTTTTATCACTATTGGAATTATTGGATTAATAATAATTGATCTTTTTAAAATAAAAAAAACATGAAAAAAATTATAACTTTATTTGTTTTATTACTTTTATTAGCATCATGTGAAAATGTTCAAAAGGGATTAGGAATGAAAAAAGATGTTCCTAACGAGTTTTTGATTGAAAAAAGAAACCCGTTAACTATGCCGCCAAATTTTGATTTACTTCCGCCTGACTCAGTAAATCAAAATAATCAAAAAGATGAAAAAGATAATTTAAAAGAAATTTTTAATAAAAACTTAGGCAAAGATAAACAAGATAGCGGAACCAATAAAGGAACAGATTCTGGATCATTAGAAAAAAGTATTCTTGAAAAAATAAAATAATTTGATGAAAATTGATTCTTTTACTTTTTTAAAAAGTAGTTCAACCCTTTATAGAAAAAATATCGGAAAGTGTTCTGAGATATTTAAAAATTTACTTAATAGTAAAGAAAACTTTTTTTTTGATACATTAAACGAACAGTATCAAAAAAATCTCTTTTTAAAAAAAATAATATTAAAAAAAAAATTACATAAAAAAATTTTAGTTATAGGCATGGGTGGTTCTGTTCTTGGATCAAAAATGATTTCATCTTTTTTTGGTTTAGATAAAAATTATTATTTTTTAGATAATTTAAATGATGTTGCGGTTAATGATTTTATTAAAAAAGATCTAAGTATGTTTTCTATTTTTGTTATATCTAAATCTGGAAAAACTCTAGAGACTTTAACAAATTGCAATATTATTTTAAATCATTTTAAAAAAAGAAAAAAAAATTTATATAAAAATTTTATAATTATTTCAGAAAAAAATAATATACTTTTTAATTTCGCAAAAAAAAATAATATTTTATTTTTTGAACATAATACAAACCTTAGTGGTCGATACTCTGTTTTATCAGATCCAGGTTTGTTAATGTTTAATCTTGAATATAAAAAAATTATCCTCGGGATTAATTCTGTGTTAAAAGGAAATTTGAAAAAAAATCTAATTAAAAATACAGCCGCTATTTTAACTTTGATGAAAAAATCTAAAATAGATGCCCATGTATCTCTTATTTATTCAAATGATTTATTAAATTATGGTCATTGGTATCAACAATTATTGGCAGAGAGCATAGGTAAAAACGGTAAAGATTTTACCCCAATCATATCAGAGTGTCCTAAAGATCATCATAGTATTATGCAGCTTTTTTTGGGCGGAAAGAGAAATAAATTTTTCACATTTTTAAAAACAACTAACAAGAAAATTCATAAGTCAATTAATGATCATTTTAATCAAAAATTTAAAAATAATTCTTTAAATAATATTATTAATGCTCAATTCAATGCAACGATTAGTGTTTTTAAAAAAAATTTCATACCATTTCGAGTAATCTTGATTGATCAAAAAAAACCTACTCAAAACCTCGTTTCTTTACTCGTTTATTCAATGATGGAAACAGTAATTTTATGTAAAGCTTTAGATTTAAATCCCTTCAACCAACCGGCTGTAGAAGCAATTAAGAAAGAGACTTACTCAATATTAGGTTAAGTTTAGTTTTGCAAAATAGATTTTAGAAACACCATAAACTCTTTCTTCAATAAAATTGAGTTCTTTATTGTCAATATTGTTTTCTGAATTTGTATGTATAACTAATATATTTTTCCTATTAATGATTTTTTTCAAGTCATTTATAATGCTGTTAATATTCTTTATTGCAAAAGGGGGGTCTAAAAATATTAAAGTTGGTTTAATTTCATCCAATAATTTATTGCTAAGAATTAAAGAAACATCATCATTAATAGCAATGGCGTTCTCACTTAGTATATTGAGTGCATTAAGATTTTTTTTTAAAACGGAAAAAGCTTCTAAGTTTTTTTCAAAAAAAAATACTTTACTCACATCTCTTGATAGACATTCCAATCCAAAAGACCCGGAACCAGAAAAAAGGTCTAAGACTATTGAATTTTTAAATTCAAATTGAATTTTATTTGAATGCTGCAATATATTAAATATATTTTCTTTAACTCTATCCCTAAGAGGCCTAGTAATTGATTTTCTTGGAAAAAGTATTTTTTTTCCTTTATATTTTCCCGATATAATCCTCATACAATCTCATTTCTTTTTCTTCTGCTTTTTCTACTTTTCCTGGTAATAAGTTTTTAAGTTTAAAAGGACCATATTCTAGTCTAATAAGTCTATTTACTTTAAGATTAATAGCAGCACATAAATTTCTTATTTCATTATTTTTTCCTTCACGCATTTGGAATTCTAGCCAAGAATTTGCGTTTCCTTTTTTCAACAATTTATACTCAAAAGGAGCATATCCAATGTTATTTATTTTTGTGCCTTTGCTAATTTTATCTAATGAATCTTCATTTATGTATCCATAGACTCTAATTTTATATTTTCTAATAAATTTGTTTTTAGGCAACTCTAGATTTCTTATTATTTCACCATCATCTGTTAACAGCAAAAGCCCCTCAGAATTGATATCTAATCTGCCAACAGTTTTTATTTTTTTTAGATTAAAAGGTAATAGATCATATATAATTGGTCTATCGTCCTGCTGATTTCTCGACGTTATATAATTTAGAGGTTTATAAAATTTCCACACCTCTAGTTTTTTTTGAAGATTAATTTTTTTATTATTTATAACTATTTCATCGTCATTATTAACGAAAGTAATAGGAGATGAAATAATTTCTTTATTTACAATAATTTTTTTTTTTAAAATTAATTGTTCTATTTCACGCCTAGAACCATATCCTTTGCTTGATAAAAATTTAGCTATTCTAATTTTTTTTTGGTAATTATTATTCATGATTAATAGTCAGATTAACATTTATACTGATTTACTTTTAAAATTATCAAAAAAAGCCCTTAGTTTGGGCGAACTTCCTATTAGTGCAATTATAGTAGATCCTGTTACTAAAAAAGTTGTATCGGCATGCATTAATCAGACTAAAAAAAATCCAATTTTGCATGCTGAGATCAGCGCTATTTTAAAAGCATTAAAAATAGCAAATTTAAAAAGATTAGATAAATTTGACATTTATTGCTCCCTAGAGCCATGCCCCATGTGTACCTCTGCAATTTCTATTTCTAGACTTAGAAGAGTTTATTTTTGCCTAGAGGATAAAAAGTCAGGAGGCTTTATAAATGGTCCAAAATTGATTTATTCTAAAAATTTACATCACAAGCCTAAGTTTTATTATGGCTTTAAAGAAAATATTTTTTTAAATTTAATGAAAAATTTTTTTAAAAAAAAACGTAATTAGTTATCTATAGCTCTCCAGCCAATATCTTTTCTAAAGTATTTATCTTTCCAATTAATTTTTTTTAACATGTTAATACATGTATTTCGGCCTGACCTTAAATTTTTATTTATAGCTGTAGCATTTAAAACTCTACCGCCAGATGTGAAAATCCTATTATTTTTATTAAATGTACTGGCATGAAATAAATATTGATTATTATTTAGTAAGATTTTTTTTGTATTTTTTATTTCTGTCACTTTACTTTGCTTATTAGGGTATCCTTTAGATGAAGCGACAATTGTTATTGCTTTTTTATTACTCCAATTGATTGCTAATTTATTAATTTGTTTTTTTTTGCAAGCAGTTATAATTTTTAATAAATCAGTTTTTAATCTCATCATCAAAACTTGGCATTCTGGATCTCCAAGTCTAATATTATATTCAATAAGTTTTGGTTGATCGTCCTTTATAATTAAGCCAGCATAAAGAATTCCGACAAATGGACATCCTAATATTTTTAGTCCTTTTAAAGTTGGTTCAATAATTTCTTTTTTTATTTTTTCTTCAACTTTATTTGTAATAATATTAGAAGGAGAATAAGCACCCATTCCTCCTGTATTAGGGCCAGTATCACCTTCGCCTATTCTTTTATGATCTTGTGCAGTCCCAAAAAATTTATAACTTTTTCCATCTGACAGTATAAAATAACTTGCTTCTTCCCCAGATAAAAACTCTTCAATGACAAATTTTTTAGAGCTTTTAAATTTTCCTTCATTAATTTCTTTACATTTTTTAAATGCTGTATTTTTACTATTGCAAATAGAAACGCCTTTGCCTGAAGCTAAACCGTCAGCCTTAATTACAATTGGAGTATTCATATTTTTTATATACTCCCTTACTCCCTTCATACTGCTAAAAGATTTATACTGTGCCGTAGGTATTTTATATTTTCTACAGAGTTTTTTTGTAAAAGATTTAGATTTTTCCAATCTCGAAGCAGCTTTGGATGGTCCAAATACAAAAAAACCTTTTTTTTCTAGGTAGTCTTTAATCCCGTAAACCAAGGGTATTTCAGGCCCAACAAATACTACTTTTGTATTATTATTTTTTAAGAAATTAGAAATACTTTTAAAATTAAGAATATCTATATTAATATTTTCTGCAACTTCGTTTGTCCCAGCATTTCCAGGAATACAAAAAATTTTATTTATATACTTGGATTGTTTTAGTTTGAAGCAAAAAGAATGTTCTCTGCCACCACTTCCTATAACAGCTATGTTCATATAATATTATAAGTATATAAATTGATAATGAAAAACATACCAGAATTTTCTGTTTCAGAAATCACATCTTTGACAAAAAATATTTTAGAAGAAAATTTTGAAAGAGTAAGAATTAGAGGCGAAGTTTCTAAAATAAAAGAAAATAAAGGTCATTTGTATTTTTCACTGAAGGATGAAAATTTTATTTTAAATGCCATATGCTGGTCAAGCGCAGTGCCATTTTTGCAAGTTTTTCCGGAAGAGGGCATGGAGGTTGTTGCTGAAGGAAAGATTACAACATATGCAAAAAGTAGTATTTCAAGTTATCAAATTAAAGTAGATCAAATTGAGCTTCAGGGTGAAGGAGCTTTGCTAAAATTAATTGAACAAAGAAAGAAAAAATTACAAGCAGAAGGCTATTTTAACGAAGAACATAAAAAATCTATTCCATTTATTCCTAATAAAATAGGAATAATTACCTCACCAACGGGGGCAGTAATAATGGATATTATCAATAGAGTACAGGATAGATATCCAACTCACTTATTAATTTATCCAATTTCTGTTCAGGGAAATAAATCAGCAGGAGAAATTATTGAAGGAATAGAATTTTTTAATAAAAAAATTAATGTGGACACCATCATAATAGCTAGAGGAGGTGGTGGAGCTGAAGACTTATTATCCTTTAATGACGAAAATGTAGTTAAATCTGCATTTGCAAGTAAAATACCAATTATTTCTGCTATCGGTCATGAAACAGATTTTACATTACTAGATTTAGTAGCAGATTATAGAGCTTCAACCCCAACTGCGGCAGCAGAAAAAGCTGTTCCAGAAAAAACTGCTCTAATTGAAAGAATTTTTGCATTTAATAAACAGTTAATTTCTAATTTTAATTTATTTCTAAAAGAAAAAGATAAAAATGTTTATCAATTAGTAAAATCATTAAATATTAATAATTTAAAAAATTTTATTAGAGAGAAGAAAGATAAAATTAAAATTTATGATAAATCTCTTAACAATTTACTAAAAGATAAATTTAAATATTTTCAATTAAATTTAAATAGTATTTTTTCTAGATTAGATAGTTTGGATACAAAAAAAATTCTAAAAAGAGGTTTTTCAATTATTAGAGATATAAATAATAATATTATTTATAAAAAAAATCATACACTCAAAAATAATGACATTGTTATTGAGTTATCAGATGGAAAAATTAAAGCTAAAATTAGTTAAAAATATTTTTTATGAAGGAAGCGAAATTAAAATTTAAACCTGGAAATTTCGAAATCATTAGTCCTGGAGACTATGTACTTTGTAAAGTTTCAGGAAAAAAAATAATTTTATCAGAATTAAAATATTGGAATGTTGAGTTACAAGAGGCTTACTTTTCTTATGTTGAAGCAAATGAAAGATTTAAAAAATTAAATGAAAAATAAATGCGTTTTTTAATTATTTTTTTTTTATTATTTAAATCAAATATAGTAAATTCATTTGAAATTAATGGAGAAATTATCCAGGGAGCACTTATTATTGGAAAGGAGCAACCTGATAAGACTGTATATATTAATAAGCAACAAATAAAATTATCAAAAAATGGGATTTTTGTTTTTGGAATTAATTACAACCAAACAGGAGATATTATTATAGAGTCAGTTGATAAAAGTAATCAAAAAATTTCAAAAACATATAAAATTAAAAAGAGGCAATATAAAATTCAAAAAATCGACGGGCTAAATGAAAAAATGGTAACACCCGATCAGGATTCATTAGAAGTAATAAAAAAAGAAAATGAACTAATAAAGAATGCTCAATTAATTAATTCTGACTTTGAATTTTTTTTTTCAGGATTTAATAAGCCTGTTGATGGTATAATTTCTGGGGTTTATGGAAGTCAAAGAATTTTAAATGGCAAACCTCGCTCGCCCCATTTAGGTATTGATTATGCAGCACCTAAAGGAACGGAGGTTAGGTCTCCAGCAGATGGTCAAGTAACTCTTGCTGAGAGAGGTTTTTATTTTACGGGAGATAGTTTAATTTTAGACCACGGACATGGTGTTTCGACAATCTACGCTCATTTAGATGAAATTTTAGTGAAAAAAGGAGATTTTATTAAAAAAGGACAAATAATTGGAAAAGTTGGGTCAACGGGTAGAGCTACTGGACCTCACTTGCATTTTGGAATGAATTGGCTTGGTACTAAGATTGATCCAGAATTAATTCTAAAATAATATTTTTATTTCCACCTGTCATGCGACCATAACCAGTTAGCTGGATCTACTTTTATAAATTCTTCTATTTTTTTATTCATGATTTCAGTGATATTAAAAATATCTTTTTCATAATTATTTGTTTTTTTTACTACTAAGGGTTCTTCAATAAAAAATTCATATTTGGTTTTTTTTAATCTTTTTAAAAACACAGGAACAAGTAATGCGTCATATTTAATTGATAATTGAGCAGGGGTAGTAGTAGTAGTTGCTGGTTGGTTAAAAAAAGGGACGCGAATACTGGATGACAATCTTTGATCAATCATTAATGCTAGTGGATTATTAGTAGAAATATGCTTTATTAATTTTTTAGTTCCAGCAGAACCTTTTTCTATTTGAATTGAGCATATATATTTTTTTCTAATAAATTCCATAATTGGATTTAAAAAAATATTGTTTAGAGGTCTATAAATTGCACCGATATTAAACTCTAATTCTCGTAAACATTTTGCCATCAATTCAAAATTTGCAAAATGACCAGAAAAGAAGACTATAGGTTTTTTGTTATTCTTTAAAATTTGTAAATTGTTTTTATTTGTAAAAACTATCTTATTCTTCTCTTCATCTAGAATACTAAATTTATTTATGTGAATATATTCTCCAAATATACTTCCTATATTTCTCCACATATCATCAATTATTTGATCAATCGATGTTTCATTGATATTTGGAAATGCTATTAAAATATTTTTTTTAGCTATTGCTTTTTTTCTAAATAAGGGACCAAAGTATCTTCCAATTATTTCTCCTAATTTAGAGGATAGTTTAAGACCTATAATTTTAAATATTAAAAAAAAAAATATCACTAAAATAAATTCTAAAAAATATCTTATAATTTTCATTAAAATAATTTTTTAAGTTCTTTCTCTATAATTTCTTTATTAGTTAATATAGTACTTAATTTAGTATAATAAATTTTTTCTTTAAATTGTTCAGTAATTCTTACATGATCTTTTTCTGTTGTTATTAAATTACAATTATTTTTTTCTGCTTCTTGAAATAAAATTTTATAATTTTTCTCAGTAAATTGAAAATGATCCGGAAAGATAAATTGTTTTATAATATTTATTTTATTATCTAATAAAGCATTAAAAAAACTATAAGGATTGCCGATACCAGCAAATGCTATAAAATTCTTATTAACTAAGGTCTCAATATTTTCAATTTTATTTTCTGAGTAAATAATTTCAATATTTGGATTTATTGTTTTTATTTCTTTTTCAATGGCTTGGTTTTTTGCGCCCTTGATAATTATGAAATTAGATCTTTTCATGGATTTTAGCGGCTCTCTAAGTGGTCCAGAGGGTATTAAATTACCATTTCCAATCCAACTTTTTGAGTCAAAACAGAGAATGTTTAGATTTTTAAAAATTGTATTATCTTGGAATCCATCATCTAAAATAATAGCCTCATATCCTAATTTGATAATAGTATGTATAGCTTCAGCTCTACTATTAGAAATATACACATGTCCAAATTTATTTAATAGTAACGCTTCATCTCCAGTATCCTCTGCATTTTGATTAGAGACGTTTAATTCATTTAAATAAATATCTTTTTTATTTTTCCTTCCATATCCCTTGGTCAGAAAACAAACTTTTTTGGATGTACTTAGAATTTTAATTATTTCTATAGCAACAGATGTTTTGCCAGTTCCGCCGATATAAATATTTCCAACACAGATTATAGGAATATTAAATTTTTGAGGGATAGAAGTTTTTTTTCTAATTATACTTATTAGATAATAAATAATTGATAATGGATATAATAGTATTGATAAAAACGAATTATTTTTTTTATCCCAAAATTTTGGTTTAATAAAATACATTCTATTAATTAACTATATATTGATCGATTTTTTTAATTGTTGATGATAAAATTTCATCACCAATTTTAATTAATTTTTCCTTAATATTAATATTTTTACTATTATTAAATTTTTCTTTTAATTGATTAGTTAATTCTATTTCTGAACTAATTTTAAAAGCAATATTCTCTTTATTTAAAAAATTATATATTTCGGTAAAGTTATGTATATGTGGTCCATGAAAAATTATAGAGTTGTTGTGAGCAACCTCAATTGGATTCTGTCCGCCATGATTTACTAAAGATCCCCCAATAAAAACATATTTTGATAATTTAAGAATTTTTTTAGTATTTCCATATGAATTGATTATTAAAATATCACTGTTGTCTTTAAAATTATCAATAGTTTCTGAAGTCAAAAAATTTAGTTTAGTATTTATTATTTTTTGTTCAATTTCAGGAATTCTATTTATGTGTCTTGGTATGATAATTGTTAATAAATTAGGAAATTGCGATTTTAAAGATGCATGTATTTTTATACAAATTTCTTCTTCTGAAGGATGCGTACTTAGCGCTGTAAATATTAATCTTTTTTGTAGATTAAAATTTTCTTCATCAGGCACTAAATCTTCTGATATGACAAATTTAAGATTTCCTAACATCATCACATTATTAGTTCCAAAGTATTTAAAATGACCTACGCTTTCATTGCTTTGACTTAGAATTAAATCAAAACAATTTAATATTTGGTACATACTTCTTTTTATTAATCTCCATTTAATAAAGGATTTATTTGAGATTCTTGCGTTAATTAATATTATTGGGATTTTATTATTCTTTGCGTAAAAAATCTGATTTGGCCATATTTCAGATTCAGTAAAAAAAATGGCATCAGGCTTCCATCTCTTAAAAAATTTTTTAATAATTTGTGGACTGTCAATAGGGGCGTATTGATGAACAATATTTTCAGTATTTTTATATTTTTTTTCAAAAATCTCATTTGAACTTAAAGTAGAAGTTGTAACTAAAATTTGGTTTTTTTTTAAATAATTATCTATTATTGGAAATATACTTTTTAACTCACCGATACTTGAGCAATGAAACCATATTAATTTGCCATTTTTTCTAGTTCTAAGTGAGTTTCCTAATTTTTCTTGGTAGCGGGAGGGGCATTCTTTTTTTTTTAAAATTCTTAAATAAAGATAAGGACGCAATAAATAATAAAAGATTGTTGTTAATAAGTAATAAGCAATCCTCATTAATTTATAATCTGTTTTTCGTATAAATTTTTATATACTGATGAATTATTTACTAAAAATTCATGACTGCCTTCAGAAATTATTTGACCATTATCAAAAACTAAAATTTTATCACAGTTCATGATAGTGGATAATCTATGAGCAATAATAATTGTTGTTTTATTTTTAGTTAAATTTTCAATAGCTTTTTGAATTACTGTTTCAGATTCAGAATCTAGAGATGATGTAGCCTCATCTAATAATATAATTGAGGAGTTTTTTAATATTGCCCTTGCTATGGATAATCTTTGTTTTTGTCCTCCTGATAATTTTATTCCATTTTCACCAATGATAGTTTGATATTTGTGTGGAAGTTTTTCTATAAAATCTTGAGCTGCTGCAAATTCACATGCAGCAATTACTTCATCATCAGATGCTGATGAATTTCCATAAAGAATATTAGATTTTATAGTATCATCAAAAAGAATTACATCTTGGCTTACTAGTGAGATTTCTTTTCTTAAAGAATTCAAATTTATATTATTTATATTTTGACCATCAACAAGAATTTGGCCATGTTCCAAATTAAAAAACCTTGGGATTAAATTTAAAAATGTAGTTTTACCAGATCCACTGATGCCAACCAAACCGACCTTTTTTCCTCCTTCTATTTTGGCAGATAAATTTTTTAAGGCCTGCGTTCCATCTGGATAAACGAAGCTGATATTTTTAAATTCCAATGTTGCATTTGTTAACTTTAAAGATGGAGCATTTTCATCATTAACTATCTCATTTTTTTGATCAATAATTTCATATATTCTTCTAGCTGCAGCGATACCTTCTTGTATTCCAACGTTAATTCCAGCTAATGCTTTTACGGGTTGATACGCTAACATTAAGGCAGCAAGAAAAGAGACAAATTCTCCAAGCGTTATTGCGCCTTGCAAGCTTCTATAACCTGCAAAAAAGACTACAATTGCAATTGCAATTGAGGATATTATTTCCATTATTGGGCCAGCACCTAATCTTGTCTGCTCAACTTTTCTTATAGCCTTAAATTTTTCATCAATAATCATGCTAATTTTTTTTAATTCTTCCTCCTCTTTTTGATATATTTTTATTAGCCAAGATCCTTTAATTATTTCACTTAAAAATTTCATAAATTTATCTGAAGCTTCAAGACTAATAAGAACTTTCTTTCCCATTTTTTTTCCAATATTCTTTGAAGAAAGAACAGCAATAGGAATCATTAATATAGCTAACAAACTTAGTTGCCAGTCTTGGTAAAACATTAATCCAAGTAGTGCTATTAATGTAAATGTTTCCTTGAATAAAGTTACAACCACACCTGTTAAGACCAAAAATAATATATTTGTATCATTAGTAAAATTCGACAAATATTTTCCTGAGTGTTTTTTTGTAATATGAGAAATGTCAGAAAGCAAAAATTTTTGCGCCATTAATGTTTGAATATTTTTTATTATTTTTATTCCAACTTTTATTGTGACAATTCTTGTTCCATAAATTGAAAAGGCTTTTAATACAAACGTAAATACTATTGCTACTGGAATAATATAAAGCATTTTATTATTTTTATTTTCAAAAATTTCTTTAATAGCAGGATCTAGCAGCCATGCGGTGATAGCTGTTGTAATAGAAGTTAAGATTATAAATATAAAAGCTAAAAATAATTCTGGAATATATTTTTTAACTTGTGATTTAAAGACTCTTTTGATTAGCTCTAATTTAGTCATTTATTTACCCGCAATACTTATATTATCAATTCTAATTGTTGGTGAATTAGTTCTAGACTTAAATTCCAGGTCATTTGCTAAAATTATTTTTTTAAACATATCTTTAATATTTCCAGCAACTGTGATTTCACTAATTGGATAAGTTATTTCTCCATTTTCAATTAAGAACCCAGACCCGCCTTTGCTAAAATCTCCAGTTACACTGTTAAAACCTGAACCAAATAATTCTGTAATATAAACTCCTTTTTTGATGTCTTTTATTAAATCTATTTTTGTTAACTTTCCATTTTCAAAATAGCAATTTGTAGTACCACCGCATCTTCCGTTAGATTTTTTATTTAACATTTTGCTCGAATAGGTATCTAAAATTATTTGATTAAGTCTGCCATTTTTTATTAGTTGTAATTTTTCACAATTTACACCCTCAGAGTCAAAATTTCTTGATCCTAATCCTTTTTTTATTAATGGATCATCAATGACATTAATACTTTCTTCAAACAAAATTTCTCCAATATCTCCATTAATAAAACTTACTTTTCTAGCTAAATTGTGTCCGGAAATGGACGATATTAAATGAGATAAAAAACTAGATGCTACTCTTGGTTCAAATACTGCAGGACCATTAAAAGAATCTATTTTTTTTGGACTTAACCTGGCGCTTGCTCTTTCTGCTGCAATTTTACCAATTAATTTTGGCTTCATTAAATCACAAAAAAATCTTTTTGATGAATATTCATAATCTCTCTCCATGCTTTCCTCTTCTTTTGCAACTACATCACATGAAATGCTGAAGATTGATGATCTTCGTCCATTAGAAAAACCATTCGAATTTTTTAGTATAAAATTTGATTTAGCCTCGGTAAATGAAACTCCATTAGAATTAACTATTTTTTTTTGAGCTAATGCTTCTGCTTCGCATTCAGATATATAATTTTTTTTAGCCTCAAAAGAGATTATTGAATTATCAAACAAATCTAAATCAATATGATTTTTTTCAATATTATAGTTTTCTGGTAAACCACAATATTTATCTTCAGGAGTATTTTTTGCCATCTCATAACACCTAATAATAGCTTGTTGGATGTTATTTTTTGTTAAATTAGAAGTCGAGATTGAGGATTTTTTTTCACCAATATAAGCGGTAAGGCCAATGCTAATATCTTCAGATCTTGTAACTTCTTCAATTTTTCCATTTCTTTGCAACATATCATCAGAGATTGAATGGGCCACAATAACCTCAGAGCTTGTTGACCCAATTTTTTTTAATTCATCAATACAATACTCACCAAGATTACTTAAGAATAAATCATCTTTAATCATAATAGATTTCTAAAAAAAAAGTTAAAAATATTAAAAGTCCAAATGAATTATTGCTATTAAAAATTTTTTGAATTTTATCTTTATTGTTAGATTTTATTTTTTGAATTATTATAACTTGAAACGCTAAATGTAATGCAGCTATTGTTATTAAGATGAAATATATAAAAGATCTTCCTGTCAAAAGTCCTAAAGCGACAAGAAGAGCTATTGAGGAAATATAACAGAAAAATAAAAAATTTTTTATATCATGACTAAATTTGATTGCCGTAGATTTAACTTTTATTTTTAAATCATCGACTTTATCTTGTAATGCATAAATCGTATCGTATCCTAAAGTCCAAAAAACTCCCGTCATATAAAGGATTATAGTTTCTAAAGTTATGTTTTCAAAAAATACTGACCAACCAAGTAATACACCCCAATTAAAAGTAAACCCAAGAAATAATTGAGGCCAAAATGTTATTCTTTTCATAAAAGGATAAGTGATAATTAGCAAACCCGAAGATAGACCTAATATTTTCGAAAAATTATTGAACTGAAATAATATTATTAACGCAGGTATAATGAGTAACAGAATACTTAGCCAAGCAGTTTGAATTGATATTTTTTCCGAAGCTATTAAACGTTTTTTTGTTCTTTGAACTTTTAAATCTATTTTTTTATCAACAATATCATTATAGACGCAACCAGCACTTCTCATAATGATAGATCCAATAAAAAAAAGAATTAGGTATTTAATAAATAGATAATTGTTAACAGAAAACCATTGGGTCATTGTTAAACTCCATGCACATGGCCAGAATAATAAAAAAATTCCAATTGGTTTATTAAGTCTGAATAGGCTTACAAATTGGTACATTTTGTAAAAATTAGATAATTTAGTTACAATAACAGTTATGTCTTTAAAAGTAAGAATTTATTTAGATAAAACATTAGATCTAGACTCGGATTTAATTTTAGAAAATGAAGATGCCCATTATTTGATAAATGTGATGCGTCTTAGAGAGGGGGATAATCTTTTTTTGTTTAATTTTAAAGATGGAGAATTTAAAGCAAAAATTATTAGTTTCGATAAAAAAAATGTAAAAGTAAAATTAATCTCAAAAATTGAAAATATAAATAAACCAGGCAAGATATCTTTAATATTTTCTTTGATTAAAAGTTCAAAACTAGATTATTTAATTCAAAAATGCACTGAAATAGGTGTTAAAAGTTTCATGCCAATAATCTCAGAAAAATCTGTTGTAAAGAACTTAAATATTAAACGGGCAAAAAAAATCATAAAGGAATCTTGCGAACAGTCTAATCAGTTATATTTGCCAGATATTTATGAGGTTCAAAAATTAGAAAAAAAACTCAAATCTTTTAACAAAAACTCTATAATTTTTTTTGCAGATATTAATTCTTCAAATAAAAAAATAAGCGAAGTAGTTAAGAATAACAAAAATTATGAGTTTTATTTATTAATAGGTCCGGAAGGCGATTTTTCTCTAAAAGAAAGAGACCTATTAAATAGTATGAGTAATTGTATCCCTTTTTCATTGGGACAAAATATTTTAAGATCTGAGACTGCTGCCGTTGTCGGCCTTGCCCTGCTAAATTCTGAGATTAATTAATTTTGAGTCCCACCAACAGTTATGCCATCAATTAAAATTGTTGGTTGACCAACACCTACCGGTACCCACTGTCCATTTTTTCCGCAAGTTCCAACGCCAGCATCTAACTCCATGTCATTACCAACCATTTTAACTTTTGTTAGAACATCGGGACCATTGCCAATGAGTGTTGCACCTTTTAATGGTCTTTGAATTTTTCCATTTTTAATTTCATAAGCTTCAGTACAAGAGAAAACAAATTTACCATTTGTGATATCCACTTGCCCACCGCCAAAAGCAACAGCATAAATTCCATTTTCTACTGATTTAATTATTTCATCGGGATGATATTTTCCTGAAAGCATATAAGTATTAGTCATACGAGGCATTGGCATATACTCAAAACTTTCTCTTCTGCCGTTTCCTGTTGGCTGTACATTCATTAATCTTGCGTTCAATCTATCTTGAATGTAATTTTTTAATATTCCTTTTTCTATCAAAACAGTTTTATTTGTTGGCGTTCCTTCATCATCGATGGTGATTGATCCTCTTCTATTTTCAATCGTTCCATCATCTACTACGGTTACTTGTTCATCAGCTATTTTTTGTCCCATCAAATTTGAGAATGCTGAGGTTTTTTTTCTATTAAAATCACCCTCAAGGCCATGTCCAATTGCTTCATGAAGAAGTATTCCAGGCCAGCCAGGTCCTAAAACTACTTTCATTTCGCCAGCAGGAGCAGCAATACTCTCAAGGTTTATTAGCGCTTGTTTTAGTGCAATATCACAAACTTTTTTCCAATTTAATTCAGTTACATATTCATCTAATATTTTTCTACCACCCGTTCCATAACTTCCAGTTTCTTTTCTTCCGTTTTTTTCAACCACGACTGAAACATTAAATCTAACCAAGGGTCTTTTATCCGAGTAACTTTGGCTATCAGGTCTTATAATTTCTATTTGTTGATATTCAGAAAATATTGAACTTGAAACTTGTTTAACATATGGACTTTTGTTTCTTAAATATTTATCGATTTTATTTAATAGGTCTATTTTCTCTGTAAAATTTTTTGCTTCAATAGGATTAACATCTGTATACAAATATTTATTATTTTTTTTTGGCCCTAAATTTACTTTTCCAGAGTAATTTTTATTAGCATCTATTATTATTTTTGCAGATTGTTTTAGAGACTCTTCCGTCAATTCATTTGAGTGGGAATAAGTTGTGACATCATTATTAACTGACCTTAGGCCATAACCTTTACTAGAATCATAACTAGTATTTTTGATTTTTCCATCATCTAATAATAGTGACTCTGAAACAGTAGATTCTAGAAATAATTCGCCATCATCGCACTTAAAAAGAGTATTATTAACTATTGTTTCTGCTGACTTTCTTGAAATTGAATTTTCCTTTGAAAAAAATTCATTAAAATTTGAATGCATTTTTAGATAAATTGTCGCAAATTTTTTGTATATATTTGTGTTATTAATATAGCTAAATAACTACATTTACATAGCATATCTTTTATTGATGATAAAAAAATTAATTTATAAGTTTTTTCTTTTTTTAGTGTTTTTTAACTCGGCAAACTCTTCTTTTGCCAGCGTTAACTGGCAAATGGGTTTTAATGAGTCAGTGACTACTGTTATGAGCGATATTGTGCACCTTCACGATCGTATTTTGCTTCCAATCATCGTTGCAATATCAGTTTTTGTACTTTTTTTATTACTCTATTCTATTTTTAAATTTAGAGCTTCAAAAAATCCAATACCTTCTAAAACGTCTCATAATACTTTTATAGAAATTATGTGGACAGTTATTCCTTGCCTAATTTTAGTAGTGATAGCAGTTCCATCATTTAGACTATTGTATAAACAAGATATTATACCTAAGGCTGATGTAACCATTAAAGCTACAGGCTACCAATGGTATTGGGGATATGAATATCCAGATCAAAATATCGCATTTGATGCGAACATGATTGATACAAAAAATTTAAAATCTAATCAGCTAAGACTTCTTGAAACCGACAATCATGTAGTTGTTCCAGTTAATAAAGTCATTAAAGTTTTAATAACCGCAAACGATGTATTACATGCTTGGGCAGTCCCATCTTTTGGAGTTAAAAGAGATGCTGTTCCTGGAAGAATTAATGAAACTTGGTTTAAAGCTGAAAAAGAAGGGGTATATTATGGTCAATGCTCAGAGTTGTGTGGATCTAGACATTCATTTATGCCAATCACAGTAAGAGTGGTTTCTGATAAGCAATATAATGAATGGTTAAAAGAATCTAAGATTAAATTTGCAAAATATCCTGAAAATAATCTTGTTGTAGAAAATTTAATAAAGGAAAAAAAATAAATGGCTAATACAAGTTCTGAACATTCACATTATCCAGGTTTTTGGACTAGATGGTTTTTCTCAACAA